>Ga0233431_1000650_pt1 | contig 72765 bp, 63 predicted proteins | sample SI_118_April2016_FD_179867 | JGI IMG/M metagenome (GOLD analysis project Ga0233431, IMG submission 179867) | Seawater microbial communities from Saanich Inlet, British Columbia, Canada - SI_118_April2016_200_MG | ecosystem: Environmental > Aquatic > Marine > Inlet | place: Canada: British... | reverse complement strand
CTGAGGAAGAAGAGGAAGAGTTACTACCTGAGGAAGAAGAGGAAGAGTTACTACCTGAGGAAGAAGAGGAAGAGTTACTACCTGAGGAAGAAGAGGAAGAGTTACTACCTGAGGAAGAAGAGGAAGAGTTACTACCTGAGGAAGAAGAGGAAGAGCTATCTGAGGAAGAGCTGCCTGAGGAAGAGCTGCCTGAAGAAGAGCTGCCTGAAGAAGAGCTGCCTGAAGAAGAGCTGCCTGAAGAAGAGCTGCCTGAGGAAGAGCTGCCTGAAGAAGAGCTGCCTGAAGAAGAGCTGCCTGAGGAAGAGCTACCTGAAGAAGAGCTGCCTGAGGAAGAGCTGCCTGAAGAAGAGCTGCCTGAAGAAGAGCTGCCTGAGGAAGAGCTACCTGAAGAAAAAGGGGAAGAGCTACCTGAAGAAAAAGGGGAAGAGCTACCTGAAGAAAAAGGGGAAGAGCTACCTGAAGAAAAAGGGGAAGAGCTACCTGAAGAAAAAGGGGAAGAGCTGCCTGAGGAGAAAGTACCCGAAGAAAAAGAGCCTAAAAAAGATAAAAAGAAACCGACAGAAAAATAGTTAATTCCTAAACCCTTAATCAATGACTCATAGAAATATATCTACAAAAGTAAAAACGGCTAAAGGCAGAAAGCTATCTTCTTCATTATGGCTCAAACGTCAGCTTAATGATCAATACGTAGCAAGAGCACAGAAAGAAGGATATCGCTCGCGAGCTGCTTATAAATTGCTTGAGATAGATAGTAAATTTCATATTTTTAGCAAAAATACAACAATACTTGATCTAGGTGCAGCACCCGGAAGCTGGTCTCAGATTGCTATAAAAAATCCTGCATCTAAAGTTGTTGCACTCGATTTATTGCCAATGCTCCCTATTAAAAATGTAGAATTCATCCAAGATGATTTTACTAATGAAGGCGTAATAGAAAAAATCAAAACTATTATTGGTGATCGCAAAATAGACATATTGCTTTCTGATATGTCCCCAAATATTTCAGGGCATAAAAACACTGACCATTTGCGCATAGTGGATTTATGTGAGTTAGTATTTGAATTCGCAAAAGAAAATCTTGCAGAACATGGAGTGATGGTAGTAAAGATATTTCAAGGAGGCACTGAGAATAAGTTGCTTAAGGAAATCAAGAAATATTTCAAAAAAACACACCATTTTAAACCGGAATCTAGCCGCAAAGAATCAGCGGAGATGTATTTAGTAGCAATGGATTTCCATAAAGTTCTTTAAAAAGAACTACTTAAATGTACCCTTAATGACTATCTTGTTGGCTAATAGTGATAGATTGAAGCGTAAAGGAAGTATGCGGTGGTGGTTATTTTATCATTAATGTCTTGACAACAAGCAATTACTCTCTATTAATTAAGGGTCAATTAAAAGTTATTATAATGAAATCTAAAGTATTTTTAGCAACAATGTTGTTAACGCTATCTGGTTGCGCTACGATAATCAGGGGTACGAAGGAACAGGTGTCTATTAACACCTCTCCAGTTGGTGCTAAAGTTGAACTATCTTCAGGACAAACCTGTATAACACCTTGTAATATAGAAGTAGAAAGAAAGAAGACTCTTGGGATTACTATTTCCAAAAAAGGATATAATATCTATACCACTTCCATGATCCCTAGTTTAGCAGGAGCTGGAGTAATACTAGGAGGCCTTGTTGATTACGGGACCGGAGCGGTATACGATCTACAACCAAATCCATTACATGTACATCTAATTCCCAAAAAGGATTAGTGAATATAGCTTTGTTCGGAAGGTGTATTTCTGCGAAAACAGCACAGTTACATCCAATGTCATTGGTCCAACTCTGTTCTTGGTATACCTAGTTCCGCTAATAAGGATCGAATATCGTCAATAGACCAATCAACAAACCTATCAACTTCTACACCCGGCTGTTCATTTTCTCCTCCACTATCGTAATATTCGTCTTCTCCAAATTCTTCCTCCTCATCATACTGCGGTGCTTCTGCTGCTACAGGTGGCGTCAACCATGGCGGTGGATAAAACGGTAGCGGCGGAGGGTCTGGATTAAATGGTGGCGGGAATCCGTATGGATTAAATGGCATTAGGAAACCATATGGATTAAATAGCGGTAGGAGCCCATATGGATTAAGTGGTGGTGGAAAAAATGGAAGCTGTAGTAAGTTAAATGGCAGTGTTTGTCCACATGGATAAAATGCTGGTGCAGGTGGCATGTTACCTCATCAAGATAGTTCTATAGTATTTAGTATGACACAAGTATTAAGTGATGACCAGAGTGTTTAGTAATGTTGTAATGATACTGCTTTTAGGGTGTTTTTCATAAGATAAGCAATTGTCATTGGTCCAACTCCTCCAGGAACGGGGGTTATGGCTCTTACTTTATCCTTAACTTGGTTGAAATTTACATCTCCAACTAATTTTTCTTTGCCATCTACATTGATTCTAGAAATTCCAACATCGATGACAATCATATTTTTATTCACCCATTTCTCAGTTATCAATCCAGCATGACCCGTGGCACTTACTAATATATCTGCATTTTTAGCGATTTCTATGGGGTTTTTGGTGTGCAAATGAATCACAGTAACTGTGCAGTTTTCATTCATTAATATGTTAGACATAGGTCTTCCTACGATATTAGATCGACCCACAACAACAGCATTTAATCCTTTAATGTCTGGTTCTACTGATTTTATCAAATGCAAACATCCTTGAGGGGTGCAAGGGAAGATGCCGTCTTGTTCTGTAATTAGTTTTCCTATGTTTTCCACAGTAAATCCATCAACATCTTTCTTTGAGTTGATACTATTGATGATTTCGATTGTATCAATATGATCTGGTAGAGGGAGCTGTACTAAAATCCCATGAACTTGAGGGGTGTTGTTTAATTCCTGAATCTTAGATCTAAGTTGTTTTGTAGTAGTATTTGTTGCCATGTTGTGAACAAACGAATTGATCCCAACGTCAGCAGCAGCTTTTTGTTTGCGACTTACATAAAGCTGACTCATAGGATCGTCACCTACCATTATTACTGCTAAACCTGGTATGATATTTTTAGCAGATAATTTTTCAACTTCTTCCTTTACTGTAAGCAGAATGTTTTTTGCAATTTTGCGACCATCAATTATTTTACTGTTAACCATCGGCAGTTATTCCTTTTGTAGTTGAATATTCAAAATGTAAAGCTTGATCTGGATAAATTATAGGGTAAATAGAATGACAAGCTACCGCAGCTTCAGAAAAACCAGTCAAAATAAGTTTCAATTTACCAGGATAAGTTACAATATCGCCAACGGCAAAAACTCCAGGAACATTGGTTTGTAAGGTAGCAGAATCTACTTTTATATGCTTATTATTTAAAACCAATTGCCAATTTAGTATTGGTCCTAAATCCATAGATAAACCAAAAAACGGGAGCAATATGTCTGCTTCAAGAGTTTTTATATTATTATCAAAATCGATTATTTCAATGCTATGCATTATTCCATTTTGTCCATGAATTTTATGTAATTGGTAAGGGGTCTCAATAACGATTTTGCCTTTTTTTGAGAGGTCATGTAATTTATCACTGTTTTCAGGTGCACATCTGAATTTTGATCTCCTATGTACAATTGTTACTGATTTTGCAATATCAGCTAGAACAATTGCCCAGTCTACAGCTGAGTCACCACCTCCAGCAATAACCACGTTTTTTTCAGCAAAATCATTGCTGTTCTTCACTGCGTAAAATATTGACTTATTTTCGAATTTTTCTATTCCTTCTACAGGCGGGCGATTAGGTCCAAAAGCACCGCAACCAGCTGCAATTATCACTGCTTTCGCATGAATTTTATTGTTCTTTGAGGTAATGATAATAAAGCTTCTATCTTTTTGCCTAATTAGTTCTACTACCTGTTGACCTAAATGATACGTTGGATTGAAAGGAGCCGCTTGTTCCTCTAGTTTTTTTATTAACTCTTTTGCCGATATACAAGGGTGCGCAGGTATGTCATAAATTGGTTTCTCTGGATAAAGTGCAATGCATTGTCCGCCAATGCTATCTAGCGTATCAATTACATGACATTTCATTTTTAACATACCAGCTTCGAATGCAGAAAAAAGACCGGCGGGCCCTGCTCCAATTATTGCTATGTCAGTGTGATATTTCATTTGATATTATTATAAAGTTGTTTTTTTATTTATAATAGTCTTGGCTTGTATAGTCTAGAAAAAACACTCTATATAGTTATAAAACTAGAGAGTAATAAAGTTTTCTTGTTTTTGGAAGGTATGCAAATTTTACTTGTTCTGCAGTAATTTCAACTTATTTTGAGCTGGTGCAAGTCCTTGTTCAGCTGCTTTTAGATACCATTTTTTAGCTTCTTCTATTTTGTCTTCTTTGTGTAAGGTTGCTCCTAAATTATATTGTGCTGATGCATGTCCCTGTTCAGCTGCTTTTAAGTACCATTTTTTAGCCTCTAAGGTTTTGCCTTCATTTTTCAAAATCACTCCTAAATTATTTTGAGCTTGTGCGTCTCCTTGTTCAGCTGCTTTTAAGTACCATTTTTTAGCCTCTAAGGTTTTGCCTTCATCTTTCAAAAATACTCCTAAATTATATTGAGCTTGTGCGTCTCCTTGTTTAGCTGCTTTTAAATACCATTTTTTAGCTTCTTCTGTTTTTTCTTCTTTATCAAAAATTATCCCTAAATTAAATTGAGCTTGTGCATGCCCTTGTTCAGCTGCTTTTAAGTACCATTTTTTAGCCTCTAAGGTTTTGCCTTCATCTTTCAAAAATACTCCTAAATTAAATTGAGCTGGTACAAATCCCTGCTCATCTGCTTTTAAAAGCCATTTTATAGCCTCTAAGGTTTTGCCTTCATTTTTCAAAATCACTCCTAAATTATTTTGAGCTTGTGCATGTCCTTGTTCAGCTGCTTTTAAGTACCATTTTTTAGCTTCTTCTATTTTTTCTTCTTTATCAAAAGTTATCCCTAAATTAAGTTGAGCTTGTGCATGCCCTTGTTCAGCTGCTTTTAAGTGCCATTTTTTAGCTTCTAAGGTTTTGCCTTCATCACTCAAAAGCACTCCTAAATTATCTTGAGCTCCTGCATACCCTTGTTCAGCTGCTTTTAAGTACCATTTTTTAGCTTCTAAGGTTTTGCCTTCTTCTTTCAAAATCACTCCTAAATTAAATTGAGCTGGTACAAATCCCTGCTCAGCTGCTTTTAAAAACCATTTTTTAGCTTCTTCTTTTTTTCCTTCTTTATTTAAAGATACCCCTAAATTAAATTGAGCTGTTGTGTTTTTGATTTCTTTTTCCTCACTAGAGGAAATTGCAAAATTATTAAAGGTTACTACCAATAAAACTATAAGCAGTGCTTGTGTAATAATTTTTTTAAAATTTTTCATCTTTACTAAATCTCTCTATAAGAATTTTTTACTAATTTAACAAAACATAAGACCTTCTTCATATAGTATTGGTGGCTTAATGTCAAGTTATACCGATTATGTATAATTATGCACAAATGTGCAAAAGCTTAGCGTGCTCTATTTCTGCAAAATGAATCTAATAGTTATTGCGGGTTTAACGGGGTGTACCTGTTGCAATAAGGTATACTTTATTTTATAGTAATTAAGGTAAGTACTTTGTGTACTTAATAGACACCAAAGGAGAGTTTATGGAAGTAAAATTTATAGAAGATTCAAAATCAAGTCCAAATATAGTAATAGTCACAGATTCGAAATTAGAATTGCCTAGTTCTATAAAGGAAATTGAGACCATTGCTAATATCTCTATTGCACAAACAATCGAATGTCAGGGATATAAAGCTAAGCACGGCGAGGTATTGGTAATCCCTACTGCTAACGAGAAAATACATAGAATTATTGTGGTTAGCGTTGGTGAATTAGATAAATTAGATATACCTTCAGCGTTAAAAGTTGGAGGAAAAATATATAGTAGCTTGCAAGCTAGCAAAGGTACTGTTGCTAAATTATATTTTTCTGTAGAATCTGCGGAAGAGAAAAAAGAAGCGCTATTCAATATCATGCTTGGCGCATTAATCAAGAGCTATAAATTTGACAAATATTTCACTAAAAAGAAAAAAGATGGTGAAGAAAAAGTCGAAACTATCGAAGTTGTCTATGGGAAGCCTAATCAAACAAATGTAGAATTTGAAAAAGTACAGGCTATTTATCAGGGAGGGGTTTTAACTAAAAAGCTAGTTTCAGAGCCAGCCAATGTTTTAAATCCCGAAACGTTTGCAGATACATGTTTAGATTTAATCAAATTTGGTCTTGAAATAGAGATTTTAGAAGAAGAAGATATGGCTAAATTAAATATGAATGCACTGCTTGGAGTAGCGCGCGGTAGTAGGAATAGCCCGAAATTAGTGTGTATGCATTGGAAAGGAGGAGATTGGGCAGAAGAACCGATTGCTTTTGTAGGTAAAGGAGTAACATTCGACACCGGCGGATTATCTCTCAAGCCTTCTGGTGCAATGTCTGGAATGAAATACGATATGGCAGGAGCAGGTGTAGTTACAGGTTTAATGAAAACCTTGGCTTTGAGAAAGGCCAAAGTAAATGTAGTGGGCGTCATAGGCTTAGTTGAAAATATGCCTGATGGAAATGCTCAAAGGCCAGAAGATATAGTAAAATCAATGTCAGGGCAAACAATAGAGGTGCTTAACACCGATGCCGAGGGAAGGCTGGTTCTTGCAGACGCATTGTGGTATACGCAGGATAAGTATAAACCCAAATTCATCGTAGATATTGCGACTCTTACTGGAGCCATAGTTGTTACTTTTGCTAACCAGCATGCGGGGCTTTTTTCAAATGACGATTCAATTGCCGAACAGCTTTTTGCAGCTGGAGAAAAAACAGGAGAGCAGCTATGGAGATTACCGCTAAGCAAAGAGTACGATAAAATGGTTGATTCCAAAATGGCGGATATGCAAAATATAGGAAGTGGAAGAGGTGCTGGTAGTATTACAGCAGCGCAGTTTTTGCAGAGATTTGTTAATGATGTTCCGTGGGCTCATATAGATATTGCAGGAGTTACAGACTCAAAGAAAAGTAGTGATATTAATCAATTAGGAGCAACTGCATTTGGTTTAAGGGTTCTTAATCAATTTGTGGCCGATTATTATGAGAAACAGTAATGGATATAACCTTTTATCATTTGACAAAATTTCCTATTGTTAGGGCGTTGCCACAGCTTATTACAAAGATATCTGAACTAGGAGAAAGAGCTTTTATCTTATGTAAAGATGAAAAGCAAATGCTAGAGCTAGATCAGTTATTGTGGACTATGCCTTCTAATGCATTTATTCCCCATGATACAATAAAATGTAGTGATCCTAAGGCCCAGCCGCTGTTATTATTAACGGAGATTAAAGAGAACCTCAATAACGCAAAGATTGCTATTAATTTAACCGCTTCTCAAATCAATGAAAATTTAAACCTAAAAAAATATCTATATGTTTTTTATGGTAATGAAGATGAGCCCGAGGTGGTAGCAACACTAAACCTATATGAATCTTACAGGGGAAAAGATCACAAGGTTAATTTCTGGAAACAAGACGTTCAGTCCAAGTGGATAAAGCAATAGAAGCTCTGATGGCACCATATGCGTTTATTGAATTAGCACATGATTTGCTTAAATGCTAGCTTAAGTACCTTCTGCTTTTTGCTTTTTTGTTGCGTTAGTTTTTGGAGTTAACCTTTTATTAATTTATGAAGTGTATGATTAAGGGAACCATAAGTTGAGAGGGTTATATGCCTAGAGTCGCTTTAAGTTTTAGTCCCGCAGTTGGAGGAAATTCTTCCGAAGCTGTAAGGAGAAGTCTAAAAACTGAAGGAGCAGAAGTTGATAATGCAGACTATAGAGAAGTTTGTTCTCTTTCAAAAGAAGACGCTGAGGAAATTTTTAAAGATCCAGATAAATTAGATAAAGCCTTTGATGAAGCAATAAAAAAAGCTGAAACTGCACTAAAAGATGCAGATGCACTAGTAATACCAGGAAATAATGCAATGGTTGATCCAAGACTTTATGGAGGTGAAAAAAGTGACTCAATGGTAACTGATCTCCCTAGATCAATAGCAGAACTCGCATTAATACATGTAGCCGTACAAAGGGGAATGCCTATAACAGGTATCTGTGGGGGACACCAACTTTTAGATGTTTATTTCGGGGGTACACTTGCAGATTTGACAGAAAAACAAATGAAACAACAGGGAGTTGGAGCTTATGATACTGTAGTATTAGACAGTTCGTCTAGTTTTGTTCAGGATATGTATGGTAAAGAAACTTCTTCTAGTACAACAACCCTAGCCAAAAAATTATATGGTGGGCACAGTCAAGTAATAAAGGAACTTGGTGGTAAAGGCAGGGTCGCTGGACAGGATTTATTAAAAGAAGTGGCACATTCCTCTGGTGAAGATAAGACCGTGGAAGCGGTAGAATCTCAATTTGGAGCGCCTATTGCAGGTACTCAATTTCATCCTGAGGTAAGTGCTGAGGGATTACCAGGGCTACCATGGGAAGAATCTGTAAAACACAGAGATCAAAAAGAAGAGGTAGCTGCAAGGAAATTTTTTAAATCAGTGACGAAAGCAGCTGATACTTTTAAAGAAAAGAAAACTTGTTTAAACGAACTTCTAGAAATAGCACAACAAAAGGGAAGCCCTGATATTTTAAAACCATCTGATATAGTAAGATTGAGACGAGAGGCAGCCCTTGCAAATGCAAAACCATTAGCTCCAAAAGCTCCTGATGAAGAGGAAAAAGCTAAAAAAACAGAACCATTAGCTCCAGAAGTTACTGATGAGGGAGTAAAACCTAAAAAACAAGCACCTTCAACATCAATAAGAATGACAAAATTACCTCCAAAAGTTGAAAAAGCGTTGTGGAAAGCAGTTATATTTTTAGGAAAGTATAAAGCGATGAGACGAATCCTACAACCGTTTTTCAAAAAAATAATGACATCTGTAACATTAAAAGGCGTTAAAGAAAGAATTAAAGAAAAGAGTCTTAAAGAAGGAAAGGGTTTATCTCAACTTACACAATTAGAAGGAGGTTTAGTATCACCAGAAAAACATACTTCAATATCTGATCGTATGAGAGATAGACAACAAAAAGGATTACAACAGTAGCCAAATTTCAAACACTTAATCCAAAGCTATATCCTTTGTTAAAAAACAGATTTATGGTAACGAAGATGGGCCCAAGATAATAGCAACACTAAAACTATATGAATCTTATAAGAAAAAAGATCGCAAAGTTACTTTTTGGCAACAAAATGACCAATCCAAGTGGATAAAACAATAATAATTATTGCCCCCTAAATCTTTAAGATTACAATATTCTATCATCAACTTAAATTAAAGAGGGAGAAAAATTATGGGTAGCGGTCCTTTTACAGAAACAACAAACAGCATGGGTTTTTTTATGCCACCTGTGGCAGCAGTACCTCCTGTTCTACCAGCAGCAGAAGGGCAGCAAGAAAATGCAGTTCCCCCTGAAGCACCAGCACCTCCAGCAGCAGATGTACCGCAGGTTGCGGGTGAAGTAGGGGAGGCACAGGCGCAGTAGGAGCCAGACGCAATCTGACTTCCGATGTGTGTTATCTACCAAAAAGTTTATCGTAGCTAAGGCTTAGCGAAGATGGGCGATTGAAGCAGCCTTATCAGTTTTTTCCCATGGTAGGCTTTTCTTGCCAAAATGTCCGTATACAGATGTTTCTTTGTATATTGGTGCGAGTAGTCCTAAGTTAGATACAATCTTCCCTGGGCGTAAATCAAAGTGTTTCTTGATTAAATCCAATATTTCTTGATTACTGTATTTACTAGTGCCGAAACTATTTACTGCAACGGAGGTAGGTTCAATTTGTCCTATTGCATAGGATATTTGAATTTCAAAGATTTTTGCGATTTTTGCAGCAACTATATTTTTAGCAATATAACGAGCCATATAAGCGCCTGATCTATCAACTTTTGAGGGGTCTTTGCCAGAAAATGATCCTCCACCGTGATGTGCATAACTGCCATAGGTATCGACTATTATTTTTCTACCTGATAACCCGGAATCTGCTACAGGACCACCAATAACAAAACGCCCGCTTGGGTTTATAATAAACTCAGTATTATTATCAATCAGATTTTTTGGTAAAGTTGGAATTATAACTTTATCTCTGATTTCTTTTCGAAGTTTTGCAGTTGTGATATTTTCCTGATGTTGAGTTGATAATACAATTTTATCAATTCTTTTAAGTATTCCATTCTCGTATTCTACAGTGATTTGGCTTTTTGAATCAGGGCGTAACCACTCTAAGGTTTTATTCTTTCTCTTTTTGGCAAGTTCAATCAATAGCTTATTAGCAAATACCATAGCGGCAGGCATTAGTTCTTTTGTTTCATCGATAGCAAAACCAAACATCATTCCTTGATCTCCAGCTCCTTGTTCTTTTATATTCCCTTTATCAACGGAATGAGCTATATCAGAGGATTGGCTTGAAATAAGCGTGATGACGCTGCAAGATCTGTGATCAAACCCAATTTCTGGGTCTGTGTACCCTATATTTTTAATGACATCTTTAGCGATTGCTTCTATATCTACCCAAGCTGTAGTAGTAATTTCACCAAATACAATTATGGTACTTTCTTTTACTACTACCTCACAAGCAACCCTAGCGTGTTTATCTTGCGATAGTATCTCATCAAGTATTGCATCCGCTATCTGATCTGCTATTTTATCAGGATGACCTTCTGATACGGATTCAGAAGTAAAAAGTCCGGTATAATTATTTTCACCTAGCATTGCACATTTTTATTGTTATGTTTATTTTCAAAGATTATTATAGAATCCATTATATAATTCAATATAAAACATGAATAAGATACCAAAAGAATTAAAAAGAGAATTAGAAGAACTGCAGGAAGTAGAGCATTTGTTGAATAGCCCGGAATATCAGGTAAGAGAATCTTTCGGAGACCATGCAGTAGAAGGAACTCGTGAAAACTTGCTTGAACTTCAAAAAAAATTAAAAATAAAGATTAAAGATTTCTGTAAGCATCAGGGCTTAGATTTTGATAAAGTAATGGATCATTTCCAAAAACATCAATAATAGTCCTTTTTCCGATTTTTTCTTATTTTACTTCTTGACATTACTTAAACAATCAAGTTATCATTATACCCCTATCAAAGGCTTTAAAAATGGAAGTATTAATTAGTTCATTAACTAGTTTGATTACTCGTTCCCTATTTACCATAGGGGCTAACCGTATCTATTGCCTTTTTTTCGTTACCTTCTCATATCTACATATGCATTTTATGCATCAAAGGAGCAAGTGGCTCTGGAACTAATTTGAGACTGCCTTTTTATCAATAAATACATCTAAAAAATCAGTTTTGAATAAAGTTTTCAGGGGGCTCGTTCTGCCCTTTTTCTATTTTTCAACAATCAATTAAGGAGTAAAAAAATGACAATAATTGAAAATATAGCAAACTCTATTTTGGAAGGAATAGCCGTTGATGGCCCTATTGCTTCGACGTTAACTAATAATACACAGGTTATCTCTAACTCAAGAAATGGATATATTATATCATCTTTTCTTAGAAAAACTGGAAAAGATATACACCCGCTACTAGGATATGCAGGAGCAATAATAGGTGGTGCTAACAAATACTATATGGTAGATATGGCCACCTCTACTCCTTCAAACGGAAATGCTCTTGCTGTAGAAATGTTTAAGGGCAGCGTAAATCAAATCATATACCAAGGTATGGGTGATGTGGTAAAATTGTTACCACTATCGCCAACAGGACGCTTGATAGTAGATATAGGAGTTGGGTCTATTATAGCCGAGTCATCAGATAGTTTTTTTTTTGGTGCTATTATAGACCCGTTAAAAAAGGGAGAAGAATTTTCTTTCTCTAGTGGTTGTAAAAAAGTAGCTACTGAAGGAATAATGGTTGGGGAAGTAACGACTGTAGCTGTAGGTGCTTCTATTGTTGGTGGTAATTGGGGTACTAAAATTGGTGGTGCTATCAGCGGTGCTATCGGTTTTGCTGTTGGCAATGCTATTGTCGGTGGTAATATGGGCGTTATTATGGGCGGCACTTTTGCTGCTCCTGTTGGTGGTGCTATTGGTTCTGTTGTTGGTAGTCTTGTTGTAAGTACCCTTGTCAGAGAACTAATCGGACCTATTATTAAAGATTCATATGAAAAATACATAGCAGATACATTAGCTAGTTTTTGTCCGGATCCAGAGCAAACTTCAGAGCAAACTTCAGAGCAAACAAGAACAGAATTAAGTATTTGTCCTGATAATACCACCCCTGTTACAAAGTGGGGGGAGGTAGGTGAACAAGTTAGTTATTGTTCGGGTTTCTCTAACTCACTTCCAGCAGTACAAGAAGTGTCAGGAGATGTGCTATCCGACGAACTATAAAAGTGAGTGGCTTGTAAGTGTTACAGGCCACTTTTTTTAAGCAAATCTTGTTGCTATGGGTAAATAGGTCCATTCAATAGATTATTTTCTTCTTGACGTTATTTAGATAATACATTTAAACTGAATTTCAATCGAGAGTTGGGTATAAGAATGCCAATTAGTTCATTAACTAATTTTGCCATTTACTTCCTACCTATTACAGGGAGCAACCATACTCGCTATCTTTTTTTCTTTATTTTTTCGTGTCTATTTAACTATCAAAAGAGTATGGGGTCTTGGAAATAATTTTAAACAACCTTTCTCAAAATAAATTTTTCAAAAATTCTACTCTTTCTCTTTTCTATATTATCAATAATCAATCAAGGAGTTACAAATGACAATAATTAAAAATGTACTGGATGCATCTTCAAAAACGATGGGTATTAGTGTGGCTATTGTCCCGAGATTAACTAATAACACAGAGGTTATTTCCAAAGCAGCGTATGGATTTTTTATACAAGCTTTATTCACGGAAATTGGAAAGGATATGCATCCCTCACTAGGATATGCAGGAGCATTTATAGGTGGTGCCATTGAAGGTTACATAACAAGTGATGCTGCCTCTGATTCCTTAAACGGTACTGCTCTTAATGTAGACGTGTCTAGGAATGGTTTAAAACAATCTATATATTGTTCTCTAGGCCTATTACCACTGCCCATATCAATAGCAGCAGTTGTTATACCGGAGGTAACGACCACTTTTATAAGGGGCGCTTTTGTAGATCAATTTAAAAAAGGAGAAGATTATTCCCTATCTGAAGGCTGCAAAAAGGTAGCTACAGTAGGAATAATGGGTGGAATCGATGGAGTTATGGTAGTAGGCGGTTTTGTTGGTGGGAGCCTCCTAGGGCCAGTGTTGTTAGCAGCTATGACTGGCAGTGGTGCAGGTGCTTTTATTGGTAGCATAGTAGGAGGTTACCTCTTTGGAATGCCAATACCCTATTTTAATGAATGGTACCAAGAGCATGTAGCAACTAAATTGGCTAGTTTTTGCCCGGATAGCCATGCAGACAAACAATTAGTTGAGCATTATCCAGATTTTTCTCATATTCCAAATCAAGAAGTAGTACAGGTAGAAGCGCAACACAATGCGGATGAATTATAAAGTTAAGTGCGTGGAAATATTGCAAGCCATTTTTTTTAAGCATATATTGTATTTTTGAAAATATGAGTTATAGTACAAACCACAATATTATTTATAATGTTGCGGGTGTGGCGGAACTGGTAGACGCGCAAGATTTAGGATCTTGTAACGAGAGTTGTGTGGGTTCAAGTCCCTCCACCCGTACCAAAAATTTAGATAACTAAGGAACTAAACAAATGGAAATAAAAGAAATCTTAAACGAAGAATTGTTGAAAAAATATAACGTAGTCATTTCTGCAAAAGAAGTCGCTGAGGAAATGGAACGCAGAGCAGAAAAAGTAGCAACTACTGCGAATCTAGATGGATTTAGAAAAGGAAAAGTGCCGCTTATGGTAATTAAATCGCGTTATAAAGATTCACTCAAAGCTGAGACTTTTGATCATTTTATTAATTCTATAGCACAAGATCTAATTAAAAAGAATAACTTCAAAATGTTAGCTCAGCCAAAAGTAGATACAATAAAATTTGAAGACAACCAAGATTTAAACTTCGAGTTAGAAATTCCATTATTGCCCAATATACCTAAAATAGATTACAAAAAAATCGAGCTTAGCAAACATGTAACTGATGTAAGTGAAAAAGAATTAAAAGAAGCATTAGAAAAATTTCAAAAAAATCAGCAAACTTACGAAAAATTAGCAACAAAGATTGCAGCTAAAAAAGGTAACGCTGTATTGATTGATGTCGTTGGATCAATGGGTGGCAAAGAGTTTCCTGAAGGTAAAGTGGATAACAAAACTCTGGAACTTGGCTCCGGTGAATTTATTCCAGGCTTTGAAGATGGCTTAATTGGAAGTAAGGCGGGAGATACAAAAACTCTAAACCTGGCCTTTCCTAAAGACTATTGGATGAAATCTTATGCGGGCAAGAAAGTTTCATTCAAAGCAACAGTCAAAGAGGTTTCAGAAATAAAAGTACCAAAGCTAGATGATGAGCTAGCCAAAAAAGTAAAGCTGAAGGACGTGAAAGAGCTAAAAGAGAAAATGCAGAAATCTTTAAGAAAGCATTACGAAGATAATTCTGCTGCAGTTCTAAAAAAAGATATCTTTGATTACTTGGATAAAAATATAAAATTTACTTTACCTTCTCAATTACTTGAATCTGAAGAGAACTTCTTATCACAAAACAATCCTTCAAAAGCAACGCAAGATAACGAAGTGGAGCAAGATAATAAAAAACTTGCAGCTCGCAGGGTAAAGCTAGCATTAATCTTGTCTAATATAGCAGAAGAAGAAAAAATTCAGCTGTCCCAAAATGATATAAAAGCAGAAATGATCAAGCACGTGAATGCTGCACCAGCGCAGGCGCAACAGATTATAGATTATTATCAAAATAACCCTGAAGCAGCTAAAGGCTTGGAGAGTAAAATAAAAGAAGATAAATCAACCCAATTTATTATTGATAATATTACCCTGAAAGAAAAAAAAGTAACACCGGAAGAATTAATTGAATTATTCAAGGTAATTAAGTAAAGATATGGTGCATCTATATTTTTAAAAGTTGTATTATAAAAATATGTTAACAATTTAAATATCGAGAATGTAATGAGCACTTCTAATAAAATCAATATGAGTTTAGTACCAATAGTAGTAGAACAAACAAGCCGTGGTGAAAGATCTTATGATATTTTCTCTCGTCTGTTAAAGGAGCGTATAATATTCCTAACTGGACCGATCGAAGATGGAATGGCTTCGCTGATTATTGCGCAGCTCTTATATTTAGAAGCAGAAAATACTGAGAAAGACATATATATGTATATCAACTCTCCTGGAGGAGCAGCACATGCGGGGCTTGCTATCTACGATACAATACAATATATTAAGCCAAAAGTTGCAACTATTTGTGTTGGTATGGCGGCATCAGCTGCCTCTCTTATTTTGATGTCTGGCACTAAAGGGATGAGATATTCTCTGCCACATTCAAAAATTATGATTCACCAACCTATAGGAGGAGTACAAGGACAGGCGACAGATATAGAAATTCATGCTAAAGATATTATAGAAACAAAAAAGTTATTGCACAGACTATATGCTAAGCATACTGGTCAAAAAGTAACAGTGATAGAACAAAATATGGAAAGAGATAATTATATGACATCTGAGATGGCAAAAAAGTTTGGTCTAATTGATAAAGTTATTACTGAAAGAGCGGAAGCGAAAAAGATATCAGAGGCAATTTAAGAGGTAATTTAATGGGTAAATCTAAAGGCACTAAAAAAAATACTTTATTCTGTTCTTTTTGTGGAAAAAGCCAACATGAAGTTAAAAAGTTAATTGCAGGAGTTTCAGTATACATCTGTAATGAGTGTATAGATTTGTGTCAGGATATTGTAAGAGAAGAAATCCACTCTGCAGATATAAAGGCAGCTGATGATATGCTTCAACCACAGGAAATATATAATATCTTAGATGATTATGTAATTGGACAAGATTTAACGAAAAAAGTTCTTTCTGTCGCGGTATATAATCATTACAAAAGGTTAAATTCCAATCTTAAAAATAATGATATAGAAATAGCAAAATCCAATATTTTACTACTAGGGCCAACCGGCTGTGGTAAAACCTTGCTAGCTCAAACTTTGGCGAAAATACTTGATGTTCCTTTCACCATGGCAGATGCCACCTCTTTAACTGAAGCTGGCTATGTAGGAGAAGATGTCGAAAATATTATTTTAAGACTACTACAATCTGCAAACTACAATGTAGAAAAAGCTCAGAAAGGTATAGTATATATAGATGAAGTAGATAAAATCACAAGAAAATCAGACAACCCTTCTATTACAAGAGATGTCTCTGGTGAAGGAGTTCAGCAAGCATTACTGAAAATCATGGAAGGAACCACGGCATCTGTACCACCACAAGGTGGCCGCAAGCATCCTCAGCAAGATTTTATTAAGGTTGATACAACTAACATATTATTTATATGTGGTGGCGCATTCAATGGGTTAGAAAAAATAGTAGCTGATAGAGTTAAGGGATCAGCGGTTGGGTTTGAAGCCAATATAAAAATGAGCAACAAACACGATATGAGCGAGATGTTAAAAAAGATTGAACCAGATGATTTAGTCAAATTTGGTTTAATCCCAGAGTTTATCGGTAGACTTCCTGTGGTATCTGTCCTTAATGACCTAAGCGAATCTGCGTTAAAAGATATATTAGTTAAGCCCAAAAACGCACTAATAAAACAGTATAAAACACTGTTTGCAATGGAAAATATAGATTTAGAATTTACCGAAGATGCGATTGCTGAAATAGTGAAGAAAACTATTAAAAGAAAAACAGGTGCACGTGGATTAAGAGCAATACTTGAAGAGACGTTGCTTGATACAATGTTTCATATGTCATCTCGCTCAGATATTCATAAAGTAATTGTCGATAAAAACACTGTTTTAACTAAAAAAACACCGTTGATAGTGTATGAGGAAGAAAAGGCGTTAAAGACTTCTTAAGTAAAAATAGCCCTTTTATATCCGATTTCGTTGTCAAGTTCTTGTCTTTAATAATAGGCTGTAGTTATATCTGTGCCGTTTTGTGTTTTTCCAGCTAAGCAGCATATCATCATTTCTTGTAATTCAGGGGTTACTTCATTTACATTAATAACTTTCTCTTCTTTCGGTTGTGCAAAAGTCGCGTTGTTAAACTGAAGAAGACATACTAATTCTTGCTCTGGTGGAATTGCTTGTTGTTTTAGTGGAGTTGTTTTTTCCTCTGGCTGAGTTACTTGTTGCTCTGAAAGAGAACTCGGCTTTGGACAAAAACCAACTAGTTTATCTGCTACGTATTCTTTGTATAATGTGTTAACATAAGGTAATGCCGATCCGGCAAGTTTACCTCCTGCTACTACACCAAGGCTACCAAAAGTGATAGAGATAAGTGTCGGTGGTAGTAATGATGTTAAGGTTGCTGTGCCAACATAAGTCAACATTTTTCCGCCTAAAAGATAGCCGCATGATACTATAATTGTGTCTGCTGCCATTATTATTCCTTCTGTAACTAGCTTTGTGCACCCATTAGCGAAAGAATTTGGTTGTCCTGTAAAGCTACCTGAAAGAAAGCTATTTAACGGTTCTATTACCGCAGGACCAACTACTGTTACAATAGGTGGTACAAAAGTAGAAGATATATGTAAATACGGTAATAATTTTGGTAGTTCATTACCAACAGCCCAATATGCAAGAGGAGATACAGTTCCTGCTATCATTGTTACAGTAAGATCCGTTCCGTTTACAGGAATAGAGCTAACTTCATTTAATATATAAGCCTTGATAGCGCCTGATGCTCCCGTAGCTGAATATCCTAATGCTGTGTGTGTTTCTTTCGCGAATTCTTTTAAAAGAGATGCTGCAATATAGCAATATCTTGAAGCTGCAATAACATTCGTATCATTGCTTATCGCTTGATAAATAGGGGTATCAAAACCTGGGCCTGTTGCTGCTATAAGGGCGTATTTTTCCAGATTTTCTAACAATGTAGTTGCTAATTGATACATTCTTCTTGCTTGTTTAGGGTGTGGTTAAGATATTCTGCAAATATACCAAAGAAGTTAAGAAATGTCAAGTTATTTTTCTGATATGTGTCAGTAACGTGGTATAAGATAGGACAGATACCTTGTTACCGATGCGAGAATTCTTTATTTATTCTTGACTTTATTCTGTATTGGCAATAGTATCGATTTTCTTTAAGTAAATTGTAATTTAGTAGGTAAAATTTAATAATGTCTAGATTTTCAAGATTTTTATCGTTTTTATTAGTATCTTTTATAATATTATACACTGCTTTTTGGTTTATAGGAGCAAAATCGTTGCAGAAGTTTTTAGAAGATGCAATTTCCCAGTCCGGACCCCATGTTAAGGTTTCTTATTCTAAGATAAAAGTTACAGGTTTCCCCTTTAAATTTTAGGTGAATGTTGATGATTTTCATAATGAAATAGCTATATCTGAGCTTTTTACAAAGAAAAAATCAGATGACAAACCTATAATATATTCTACTAATTCCAAAAAAATGATTGTTGAGTCTAACATATTGCTTACCAAACACTGGATTAAAACTAATGAATATGATGTAAAACTTTCTAATGGTGGAAAAGAAAGAAGTCAAAAATCTACTGGTGACTATAATCTATATATTCATTACCCAGCTTTTAATATTATACACTTACTGGGAGGTAAGGCTAAACCTCGATTTGATAGTAAAAACATAAATAATATCAAAGATGCACTATTGCCTATAAAATCATTGGGTGTGCGTGTTAAAAATTTTCAGACAATAGACAGTAATACCAACAAAGTTCTTTGCACGATTGATAGTGCTATAATAGATATACACAATGTAAGCGATGCTAATTTTTATAGTATAAAATTTTTAATAGATCAAAAAAACATTAATTTGGCTGAAGATTTAGAAAATGATTCTGTATATATTTTTGCTTCACTTATACCAAAAGAATTACAAGAAGTTCTTAAAACACCTGTAAAAAATATAAAATATCTACAAAGCACTGGTACGGTTTCTTTAGATAAATCAAGCAGCATATCAGATAAGAGATTTAATTTTAACATAGTATCGGATGGATATAAAACATCAACCGAGCTCTATAACAGTCAGGGTGCAGGTAGTTGTTATGTGGAGGTTTCGCCTGGTAAAGTAAAAATTAAATCTAGTTTAGTAGACAAAAGTAGCTTTACGTCAAAAATTACAGAATATATAAACAAAGAACTGATAAAAGTAGCTGGCCTTAAATCTATTGATAAGGAAATCACTAATAAGATTATTGCTACTGGAGTAATTCCTACTTTTCATAAAATGGGGGAGATAAATACTAAACTAAATCTAGATTATTTTTATTCAAAAGACAAACAAGTAACTCTGTTTTCTGATATAGAGGTTATTAACGATTCTGGGAGAGGTGTTAAATTTGATATAGCGCTAGACTCTAAAGGCGATGATCCCAAAAAAGACCTTAGAATAAACTTCAACACTACAATATTAAAATACAAAGAAACATACGATGTTTTAGCAGAGTATGGTTTTAATATATATAAATTAGTACAAGATATGGATTCGACTATGGGGAAAAAGCAAAAACCTGTTAATATAGCTGCGCTCAAAAACACTATTAATTTTATGTTATTAGCAGTTGCAGATTATTCTCCGCAAAACGATAATGACCACCTAAAATTGAATATTCAATTAGATACTGCCAAGGATTCACTCAAACAAATTAAGGTTGGCAAGCTAACGACGGATACGGTTGCAGCAGTGAAAACACTTTTTGGTGGTGATTCTAAAAAACCATAAATAAACAACATGTGGCTTTTGCGCAGCTTATTTTATAATATCAGCCCTGTATGAAAATTCATTTTTTTGATGTATCCGGTATTAACTCACTGGTATCGTCGTTGAGAGAGATAGAACGATAAAGTAATCTATTAACGTTGTATAGATTTATCGCGTTTCGCTTACAACGACGATGAGTGCGATATATAAAAATATTTATTAGCTATCGTGATCAGTATAATTACCGCAGTTTCCTACTATGTGAGTAGCACAAATAGCATCAGCTATAGCGTCTTGTATTCCCTCAATAAAAGAATCTTTTCCGCTAGCTAACATGTCTACTCCCATAAAAATTGGTGCAAAAACTTTTGGATCAAGACCATACGATATAGCCACGCGAGTAGCAGCGATTTCACTCCCATGCACGGCATATTCTGCAACATGGTGTGCTAATTCATACGCTTTTTGTTCAGGATCGTTAATTTTTATTATTTTTGAAAATCCAGCGGCAAAATTAGCTACAAAAGTTACTTCAGGTAAATATTTTATATAGCGTAGAGATTCCAGCGCATATGTGACAACTCCTTGATCATCGCCTAGCTTACCTGAAACTATTCTCGATACTAAATCTACTTGCTGTACTAAAAACTCAGCAACAGATGCTGTTGCTACATAGTAAGTATGTTTTGTAGAATGTAACGCTTTGTTAGGTAATTGTTTTAAAGTTTTTGTTAGTGACATAACTTCCTCCATTGAATTATTAATATTGCCCTTATAGAGCGGTACAACCTCTGATATCCCTTTGTAGAATAGTGAAATCTGCGATTGCCCCTCTTTTATAGAGTAGTGCAGATTTGAATGTCAACATATTAAATATTAAATTTGTGGAAGAGAATGTAATAGTGTCCAGTAACTTTATTTAGATCACAAAAGATCTGCATATTGTGCCAAAGCGAATAGTGTATCTAGAATTTTTTTGGCTTCTTCTGGAGTGACTTGTTTTTTTAATGTTTTTTCAAGCTCTTTCATTTTTTTAGGATAGTGCTCCTGGATCTCTTGCATTATATCTACATATTTCAGCAAATGACTGCCTAGTATTAATTTTTGGTTGTGCTTATTAGCATTAACAAAAGCTCGGCCAAAAGCTGTAATATTAACCTTGTCATCATCGAATTTTGCGAATCTCAACATTCGAGCTAATTCTAATATCGGGAGTAATTTATCAATACCAGAATCATTAGACAATTTAGACATCTCTGCTTCTCCCTTATGTTTTTTAGAAAGTAATATTTCTAAAAGTCCTATAAATGCAGGGGCGGTAACGCCTATGATGTTAATGTATCTTTTGTAAATATTATCAGATGAAGTTACTGATTTTGTTCCTAGACCTTCGTAAATTTTATCTAATATATTTTTGTATTCTGGTGTGGATTCACTACGAGGCAAAGGCAAATTTACATGAAACTGAGAAAATATCTTACAGGGTCTATCTTTGACGATTACAACATCCGAACACATGTCTACTATGTCATTTATATTCTGAGAGACCAATACTATAGACTTAATATTAATCATTTTTTTACTCCAAAGCTCTAGCAAATCATCGATAAGTGTTTCGGTTGTAAGTGTGTCAAGAGATGCAAATGGCGCATCCATTAATAAAATATCAGGTTCAGAAATAAGTGCTCTGGCAAAACTAACCCTCTGCTTCATACCAGCTGATAATTCTTTTGGATAAGCCGCCTCATATCCTTCAAGTCCGGTCAAATCAATAATTTCTTTTACCCTTATTGTAGATTCTTTTTCAGAGACGAACTCAGATTTTAGTCCTAATGCTATGTTTTCTTCTACATTTAGCCATGGAAATAATGCAAAATCCTCAAATACTATAGAGATTTTTGGTGGCTCAGCTGAGTAGTATTTGACTGATCCCCCGGATGGAGATATTAGCCCAGCAATAATTTTTAATAAAGTTGATTTACCACAACCTGATTTTCCTACAATACCTAATATTTTGTTATTTTGTATTTTTAGATTCAATTTTTCTAAAATAGCAATCTTATCGCCAGTTAGGTTGAGAAGATCATATTTTATATCTTTTAATTCTAATAAAGTTTGATTGTTTTTTTTCTTTTTTGTAACCATAACATAATCTTATTTCAATTGTTCCATTTTATCTGTGTATTTAAATAGTGGACGCCAAAATATTCGATTAAAAAATTCTATATAAATTAACATTACTAATATCCCTAGAATAATTCTAGATGTATCTCCGTCATTGCTGGCATTTGTTACGTAAGCACCAATACCTGTAGCTTCTAGAGTAGTTGTGCCCCATTCCGCAATCTCAGCTATTATGGTGGTATTCCACGCACATCCCCATGCAGTTATTGCGCCAATCATAAAATGCGGCATTATTGCAGGAAATAGAATTTTCTTAAATAATTTATATCCCTTGATGTCGAAGCTTTTTACTACCTCGCTTAAATTAGCTGGAATAGAACTTATGCCAGATAATATGTTGAAAATTAAATACCATTGCATGCTGATAATAAGAAGAATGCTAAGCCAGATATTTGGATCTAGCTCATACTTTTTTATTAAGTATACACACAGAGGAAATATTAAGTTTGCCGGAAAGGAGGACATAAGGAGCGCAAGAGGTTGTGCAATTTTCACAAGAGAAGGTCTCAGACCAATATATATACTTATTGGTAACCATATTAATATTGTTATTAGCGTCGTTATTATAATTCTGATTGTAGTGATTAGTCCTAAATACATAGAGTGCTTTGCTTCTACAAAACTAATATCTTTAGATAGGGAGGTAAAAATTTCGTAAAAGGCGTATATCGATAGAGCGGTTAGTAGTGAATACCATATTATATTTTTAGCTTGAGTAATGATTTTTCTTTCTTTTTTTTGCCTGTGTGTATATACATTTGTTTTTTGTTTCCCTTTATAAAGCCGAAGGGTTAGCATATAGCCGTATGCAGCTTTGAAGGGGTAGTTTAACCAACCAACAAATCGTGATTTGTTGAATATCTTATAGCTCCATGAAGAAGTACAATCAGGATTATAATATTCATATTTAAATTTGTTAGACCATTCCACGAGTGGTCTGAAGATCAACTGATCATATGCAATTATAACGATAGACATAGTTATTATGGCATATGTAATAGCTTTGAGGCTTTCCGCCTCTATCGCTGTTGCTATATAGGAGCCTATGCCCGGTAGGTAGTATGAATGGTTTCCTTCAATTATTGCTTCAGATGCCACAACGAAAAACCAAGAATTAGATATGGATATCATTATATTCCACACTAAAGAAGGAATCGAATATGGCAATTCAACAAGTAAGAATTTTTGAATAGAATTTAGTTTAAATATTTTTTGAGTCTCTTGAATATTTTCAGGAACTGTTATTATCGATTGATATATTGAATAAGTAATATTAAAAACCTGACAAGTAAAGGCAGCGAATATCACTGCAAGTTCAAAGCCCAAAATGTTGTTTGGAAATAAAGCGATAAATCCTGTGATAGTAAAGGAGATATAGCCAAGAATAGGGATGGACTGTGTTATATCTAGTAGCGATATCATAAATTTTTGTAGTCTCTGTACTTTTGCTGCTATTAGCGCATATATGATTGAGAAAATTACCGAAGCTATTATGCCAAATACTAAGCGCATTGTTGATCTTAATGCGTATTCGGGCAAGTGTTGAGGGGCTAAAGATAATGGCTCTTCTAGATTAAGCGGTACCGGAGCATACATATACTCAGTACCATTCTTAATTAAAATGAAAATCCAAAATATCAGCGAAATTGCAAATATATCCCATAAACTCATCTTTTGAGTTTTTCGAGATATAATAAATTTTGTTATATTATTCATATGCAATATCGATTGCTTGCAAATCTTTCATTTTTCGGTACTTTTTCTAGGATATAGAAGAAGTGTTAACAAAGTGTTGATTTGCACCAAATCTTACAAATAAATATTCAAACATCCCTACCTAGGCGATGACAGAGAGAGCACAGTGAAGGCATTGGGGAGTCAGTGGATGCAGCAAAAGAATGGTCACGCAAACTTTATGTTTTTTTTTGCGCTTATTAAATTATACTTAAAGCTAACATAATAAAAAATATTTTCATGTCTGCGGAAAAATCTGACAAAGAAGCTGTTACAGAAGAAGACCCAAAACCTAGAAGTAAGTTAAAAGACTTTCTTATTATTGCTGGTAGTACAGCTACAGTACTTGGTCTGGCTGTAGTTGCTGTGGCGATTCCAATAGCAGCTGGAGTAGGGGTAGCTGGGGTTATAGGCATTGGCATTGCTTCAAATATGCTGGGATGGGGTGTAGGAAATTTTTTATATGGCAAAGTTGAATCAGCTTGGAAGTCATTGTTTTCAAAAAAATCTCCAGATAAAAGTAAAGAACCTCAAGTGGAAAGAGAAGTATCAACGGAAAAAAAAGTTTCAACTGAAAAAATGAGAGCAGTTCTAGCTAAAGAAAAAGGTACTACTGTATCTTCACTTAAAAAGCTAAAAGTAGTGCGTCATACAAAACGACCACATATAAAACTCTCACATAAAAAATCGCGGCACAGAGGAGGGGGAAGAGAGGGAGGAGGGGGCATGTAAGTCCAATATGTTGACCACCTTTAAAGAATCTTAGTTTAAATAGCTTTTATAAGAAGAAAAATGGATGAGTGAACCTAAGTATAAGTTAGACTGTATCTATAAAGTAGATCATTGTATTAGTGTTGCGGTGTTTGCGGTGGTAGTGGCCGCTATGGCACCACTAGATCTTGCTGCTTTCTTAATAACAGTATCTACGGGGATAATAGGAGGACACTATTTTCTAGTAGCATGTCAGGAACTTGATCAACTGCATCATAAAGGCCCAGCAATAGCAGAGTCTGATAGTTTGTTGTATTACTTTTGTAAAAGTGAAGAAGAAATTTCTTCTTTTGGTTCTGAAGAACCGGTTGGACAAACCCTTTCAGATGATACAGACTGCCAATAATAATACTAAGAGCAACACTTAAATGTTGCCTTGTTTTTTAAGAAACGAATTAGCTCTTCAAGAGCCAGGTAAAATTTATTATAGAGGGTGTATGATGCGACGGTTTGCTGTATTTTTTTTAGAAAGATAGGAAATTGTTCATATACACAAATATTTAGCACCAATTTATAGCAATCTAATTGAGTTAACATCACTATTATATCGTTAAATATACTATTGTGCTTTTCTAGCCAAGATTCATTTGGTGAAGGTGCATAAAATTCATCAAAATTATACACAGGACTAATTTTGCGTTTTAGATGAGATGAGCCAAATTTCAAACTATATAAATAGATAAAATAATTAGCAGCCTGGTACATTTCTGAAGTTATTATATTTTTCCGCAAAGCTATATCAAGAGGAGCAAGTGTTATCCCCTCTTTGTGTTTTGCTTTTAATTCTTTTGTTATGGGCGATTTTCGTGCTCTTGCCTTATAGGGGTACTTGTACTTAACTCGTTTCATCACAACCTCCTGTATGTATCTAATATACTTAAGTTATGGCAAAACAAATATTTATGGAATCCCCTAGCTTTATAAAAAATCACATGTTTTCTTACAGCACTGATATTTTTTCCTAAGGAAATAGTCTAGAGATAGCTTATTACCACCATATGTTATCAATACTCCAAACAATAACAGCCAATAATAATTTTCTGACATTTCTTGATATGTGTAATTAAGAACTAACGTCATAATGAATAATAATATGGCAGCGTACCTCGTTGCTAAACCCAAAGCCAGCACAGGCGTAACAACAAGTTCCATCATTACGAATAATATTGCTGCAACATTAAATGGCAACATTGGTATTTTATACTCATATTCAAAAAGAAATAACGTTGCTTGCCAATCATCGACCCTTGCAAAGCCGGACCTAATAAGGATATTGGCCATATATAATCTTATACATAGATTAGCTATAGGACTTAAGCCCCGTAATATGCACGTAAAAAAGCAATGAATTTTGTGCAATAATGTAATTTTTTTAATTCTGCGAGGCATATAATTTTCTCCTTTAAATATCTTTAATATTCATTTTACACTCTAAAGGTTAATTTATTATGAACAAAAATTAATTAAAATAATAAAAAAAAGAGACAGGCTATTTTTTATAAATTCAACCATTATTACATTGATCTTTACTTGTCCAAGACCTACACTTTTATAAGTTATGTCTATTTCAATAACAGGCTAATAACGAAGTTATGTACAAAAAAAACATTTTCTTAATGTTTCTGGCGTTTACGCTACTATTCTCCTCAAACTATAGTGAAGCGGGTTTTTGGGGTTGGCTTAGCGGTGCAGCAAAGTGCTTGGGACATGAAGGTAATGCTAGTTCCTCTGCTGAACCGATATTAACCGATGGAGGAGGAGGGGAGAGTTCATTAGATCATCCACAAATTACAGTAAGGCTAAAGGGATGTCTTATTTCAGAAATAAATACAACTCGTACTCTTACTGCTGGACAGTCAACATCCATAGGAGGGGCATTGGGACATAGATTTATCGCTTTCATAAGGACTAGCAAGAAAGTGTGTGAGAATAAATGTATTATGGGGTATAAAAAAGAACTGGCAGCAGACTGTCAATGCACAAGTACGCAAATAACAGATAAAACTTGTTCTCCTACTTGGGCCCCTAACGTATCAAGCGTTGATAGTACTGTTCACAATTGTACGGTAGGGGTAGGTAATGGATTTACACATTGCGATTATCTATTAACTAAGCAGTATGTTAAATTATGTGATAAATACAAAGTGGGTGATGTAGAGCAGATGGTGGGTATCTGCGCTTATGCTACTAAGGGTATGAATGTAGTAAACGATATAACTGATTTTTTTAAGGGTAGTAGTGGAAGCTTAAAGCAGAAGGTTAGGCAAGCCCTTGCTCATCTCAAGGGGAGTCCCGGAACCACCCTGCCAGACGAGATATCTGGTATGCAGCTACTTAATTGTTACCCTGTACCTATTAGGCCTTGGCCACCCCCATTTTGCACAGATGGAATGAAGGTTTTAACCCCTGTGGAGGTGATTCCGATATGCTCAGAAAATGAAACTCCTACGCTACCCGATGGGTCAGTATCATGCGTAAAAGTTACAGGTACTCAGAGCACCTATAACAAACCTTGTGCTAAAGTAACTATTAAGGATGGCTCAACAAATCCTAGCGGCACAGTATGTCAAGATCTTACGACTACAACGCCTACCCTCCTTCCTCTCTCAGATGGCACCACCATTAGGAAATTTCTTATTGCTCCGAGTGTCGATGATGATACTCGAGTATGTGTAAAAGAGAGTGCCGTGAGTCGTGGTTGTTTCAAAAGGCCAGATATGTCAAAACCAAGTGTCAGCCTATGCGATGGTTCGAACACTAATACTTCAGATGAGTTTTGCATAAAAATTTCTTCGCAATTAGTACCAAAGTCTTGTAGTATCAATAGTACTCTTGTCCCGAGTGGTGACCCGGATGACCCGAATGGCAAAAAATTTAGTAGTACGTGTGACTCAAAGCTAGGTGTATCTTTCACTAATAAATGTGGCAGTAATGTTGGGATAGGTGGCAAGTGTATAGGATATAACGATTGTTGCAGTGATATTGTAACTTCTTCTACAAAAGATGCTTGTGATAAAAAAGCAGGGTTATATTTACCATTAACAAAAGACGACTCTCCGAGTGGAATAACAAAAGTCTGTTTAAGTGGTTATGAACCTGAAGTAACTTCTAAAGATTGTAATGTAAAGTGCAATAGAATATGTGCTACAAAAGTTAGCACGGGAACGAATATGTCAGTAAGTACCAATATATGTCAGAGAGTAAAACCAACAAAATCTTTTGGACCACTGACAGATAGTGAAAACTGTTTTTTAGATGAGAGCACAACAACAGGCGTTAGAGGAAGAGTTCCACTTGAGGATGACTTGTGCGTTGATATGTATCCATTTAGCTTTGATTGCAGCAAAGCAGTAGGAGCTGCTACAACAGACTATTCTAGTATATGCAGCAGTATAAAAAGCTATTGTACCAAACCCCAAAATTCTTATAAATGTAATCAAGAAATAGACAAGTGTAGTGGTAACCCAGGGGTTTCTTCTATCTCCTTAGGAACTACCTCTGTTCCATGTGAATTAGTGAAAAATTTTCCCGGGTTATCCTCTTTATCAAACCTCGATTGTGGCAAAGCAAATACACCAGCGGTTACAGAAGCTCAATGCAACACAGATATAAAGGGGTATTGTGGTATCCGTGAATCAGGTGCCGATCCTAAGCATTATGAGAATTTTGAAAATTGTATTCAGGCATATATAAAATGCAATAACAACCCTACTGGCGCTGCAACATTAAAAGATGGTAAATCTTTTTCATGTTCAGTAATAAACGCCGTTACGAAACCCTAATTACTTATTTTAACTATTCTAAGGTCCTGGTGCTGCTGCTGATTTGCCTTTTCCAGCTCTGCTAGAAGAGGCGCTTCCACCAGATCCGCTATGAGAAACGGTAGGTGCTGATCTACTGCCTCCAGCTTTGCTATCAGTATTTGATATACTAGGCCTAGACTTATCATCTTCTTTTTTATCACCTCCAAACGGCCTGCGTGTAGCAGCTATTTTAGCTGCTTTCTTTAAGCCCGCCATGCTTGCCATACCAGAAGCGACTGCTGCCGCCGCTTTTACCATTGTTGATCCACCAAAAATGTTCGTGGATAAATCAGTAGCAAGCTTAGGAATTTTACGTAGTAAATCAATAAATAAATAAAGTATTATTACATCTCTTAAAAAATCTAGTTTGGGAGCATCCGGAACCGGCCAAAAAATACAAAATAAGTTAATTTTCCCTATAGGATCCGGAAAGTCTATAAAAATGGGTATGACGCAGTTAGAGACTAGGTCTACCGCCATAATATTATCTATAGCTCCGTTAATAAAAATCGTCAAAATCATTATAGAAGCAAATAATATAACCGGTTGCATAGTAAAGGAAATAATAGCGCCAAGCCAAGCTGTAAAAAAGTTTTTAGTTTTGTCAAATAATATCAAAGAAATAAATAAGGGGCCCATACTAATTAAAAATGAGATTGCTGTAAAAGCAATTAAATACATTATAATCGCTTCTATAATTGCCAGAGTGTAAAAAATCAAAACTACTAATAGAAAGAAAAAAGATAACCATCCTATGGGAAACCACAAAATAAGAGATGGAATCAATTTAAGAAAATGTAGAGAAAATATATGTTCAATAACATAGCTAGTAAAGCCAAACATTGTATTATAATTTAGCGCATTAGGGAGAGCACTGATTCTTGCAGTAGGATCAGTTACGGTATTGATTAGATAGTTTTGGCCAAGTGTAAAAAGGTTAAGTAAATATTTATTAAAAATTTCATGACTATTCGATTTCAACAGAGTATATAATATTCCTATTTTCACTATTCTAGAAATAAAATCACTCTGAGTCATTTTTATACCACCAATAGCAAAAAATATACCTAAAATTACTATGTAGAGAGTCACCATAGCAGAAATAATGTTTTGAAATTCCTGATTGTTAATAGTGTTGTCCCAAAGCTTATTTGAAATCGCTGAAATGCTCTTAACAAGAGGGCTAATAAAAAATTTAGCTAATCCGGTAATGAAAGTTGAGTTACCAGTCTCTTCATGTTCTATCTGTATTTCATATTGTCCGTAGTTATTGGTAAAGTCACGATCGTCATCCGTAATGGCAAATAAAAAGTTGCCAGAGAGGGGTAGTGCTTTCACTATGTTAGTAACGCCGCCCCCTGGAAGAAGGAAGTCATATTTTGAGTCTCCTTCTATCATATAAGCAACCTTGCCAGTTGTTGTGGTACCAGGAATTAATGCCCCATTGATACTAGTGCAACCATAAAGAGCATAATGAGAAGTAGGACAACTTTGAATGGTTTGCCCTATTGGAATGGCAAAAGTAGATACATTAGGAGCAGTTAGTAGCGTTGTTGGAGTTAAGCTTCCACAAGAATTCTTAGGAGTAATTGCTAAAGTTCTAGGCAGCAGACTATATGAAGTAGTTGGTGTTATAGGTGTTGTACCATAATTATTACAAAAAGTAGCTGTGCCACGTGCCATAGCTTTAAACATAGATGCATCTTGAGTGAAGGTTGGACTTGCTGAAACTACCTGTATTTTATAATTATAGTTTTTATTATAATGTATGCCAGAATCTGTCCAATCTTTGTTATTTGCATTAACTAAAACAGTTCTCGAAACTCCATGAACTGTATTTGTTGGTTTCCAGTCATTGTTAGGGGCTCCACATCCCGCTAAGAAACACAATAACAACAGCAATAATATGTGCATATTTCTCATTTAGTTTGCCCCATCGCTTGATGAAGGAGTACCACCAACACCTGATCTAGATGCACTTGGAGGAGGGCCACCTGGAACTGGAGGATGATGAGCGCCTGGAGCTGGAGGAAGGCCACCTGAAGCTGGAGGAAGAGGGCCACCTGAAGCTGGAGAAAGAGGAGCGCTACCTGAAGCTGGAGGATGAGCGCCACTACCTGGAGCCGGAGGAAGAGGGCCACCTGAAGCTGGAGGAGTACCTGGAGGATGAGTACCACCACTGCCTGAAGCTGGAGGAAGAGGGCCACCTGAAGCTGGAGGAGTACCTGGAGGATGAGCACCACCACTGCCTGGAGCCGGAGGATGAGTGCTGCCACCACCTGGAGCCGGAGGATGAGCGCCACCACCTGGAGCTGAAGAAGCATTTTGTAGAGCTTCTTGTTTTAGTTCTTCTTCATCTCGTTTTAGAGCGTCTGCTTCTGCTTTTTTTTCAGCCTTGCGCATTATACCAAGAGTTCTCCTTATTCTAGTTCCCACAGCGCTTTCAATCTTAGCCTGCGCGCCTGTTATTCCTGTTCTCTGTAACATCGCTTGTCCAACTGAACTAATTTGATCTGTTTTCTGCCCGTCAGGTCCCTTAAAGCTTTGTTTTTTAGAGCCCACAATACTTGATATCATTGATTGTGTAAAAGCGTCGTATCCTTGTATTAGTTTTGCTAAGATTAAAAATAATAACACATTTATAACCTCTACTCCAAGAGAAGAAAACGATGCTCCACCACCACCTACCAACATCCCCCATGGGCCAAAAAATGGCAAACAGAAAAAAGAATCAGAAGACGATAAAGCGCTCGTAATTTTGTCCCAAACTGCTCCAAAATGTAAACTTATAGGCCACATACATTTCCAACAAACTGAAAAATTAACAATCTGAATGAATACATTATGAAGCAATTCTACTAAAAGACTTAAACCAATTAATAATAGTACGGGTTCTAAAGAGTACTGAACTAGTTTAGTTATCCAATTATCGAATAAGTGCCTAGTGGGTTGGAATAAAATAAATGGAATAAAAATAGGGGCAAGAGCAAATAAAAATCCTATAATTAATATAGCCATAAGGTATACAACTAAAGCATTAAATACACCTATTAAAAAAAGTATTATCCCTATTAAAACCATAATTGCTAATATAGTGCCCATGGGATTAATTACACAAAGAGCTAACAATTTTAGGAAGGTGTTTTTATTAAACAGCATTATTTCAAGAGTGTGATCAACAAAACCAAATACATTACCATCAGGTGTTCCATGAAGCTGGCTTTTTCTTATCAAATCATCCATTCCACATATAAAGAGATCAAAGAAGTAATCATGAAAAAAGTTCCAACTATTTGGACTAATAAGAGCTAGTACCACCCCAATTTTGACGAATCTGACCACTAGATCCATTTGAGATATTTCTGTGTAGCCAATTAGAAAACCCAATCCATAAAACATAATATACAAAATCAACAATACTCTTATATAACGGGAAAAGCTGTCACAATTTATACCAGAGCATTTACAGCTATCTCCTACACAAGCTAACTTAGAAAAGTAGCTTGGTAAGGCATCTAAAGTAATATGCCTCAACATATTTTTCATAAATTCAATCGCGCAACCCAATCCCTGAGCTGCAACAGCTTCTTTGTATTTTATTGTAACCTCATAATTTCCAACACCTTTTCCGTAGATACCTGCGGCATTTTCTATTTTAATAGATAGGTTACCTGTAGCTGTATCAGTACCGCTAGTTGTAATTTGTTTACTGGAGGGAACAATTTTCCCTGGATTTCCTCCAATAGTGTATACTAATGCCCCCAAATTAGGAGTTTCAGAATGTGCTGGGGTTCGCTTACCATCTGTAGCTCTACACGGTGTTTGCGTCATTGTAGGAGTATATCCCCCTGCGTTATCATCAGGATTTACATCTACAAAACGGGCACATATAGAGTCGTAAGAGTGTTTAGTCTGTATTTTTCTTTTTGTTAAACGATTAGTGCAATGTTTTACGTTGTCTAGATCAGAAGCAGAGGCAAGAGCTGCAGGGCAGCCAGGCCCTGTTAGTTGAATTTTTTTTGGATCTATTGTTTTCGTTAAGTTCTCAAGTTCTTCTTTCGTTAACTTAGATATATCCTTCCCTTTAAGTGGATTTTCACCATTATATGTAGGTACGTATGTTAAAGTACCGTAGTCTTCAATTGTTTCATCATTAAACATTATTATTTTTCCTGGCGCAGTACAATCTCCAGTATGGACAAATTTAATCTGCAACCCTGCACCAGCGACAAACCAGCAGTTAGGAAATGGTTGGGGAGAGTAAGGATTATCAGAAAATGATTCTTCGAAGTGACCTGATTTTACAGCTAATAAAGGGCATGTGTAATAGCCTTGATTCAAGAAAGAGCACTGTTTATACTTAGGGTCAGCGGGGTCAAATTGAAAAATAATACTTTTTGGGCAGTTTTTTTCTACTTCTTTAGCCTTTTCCTCACTTACGTCTGTTTCTTCAGGTATATACTGACGATAAGACCACCTATTCATGTCTGCAGTACCATGTTTTAATTTTCCTTCGTAAGGATAAGATATTGGGTCACCTAATGGTTTAGTAGGATATGGTATAGCACTAGGAATCGAAATTTCTAAAAGATCGTCTTCAAATACAGTGGTAGTGGACGTATTCAGTTTTTTCCATGTATTCGAGTTGGCAAGCATAGGGGTTTTTTTTTCTGGTGGTGTAGCACACATTTGCACTGTACCTAGAGTAACTACTTCAATGGGATAACTAACCTTTGTTATTTTTATTTGTGTATCAGTCCAGTTTTGCTCAGAAGCAGCAATGGTAAAAGTTCTAGTTTGATTAGTATATGTATTTCCACCTTCGTCTAGGTTAACATCTGGGTAACAGCCACTCCCACAAGCATTGAGCAGTAAAAGCAAAGCGATGCATAATAACCATTGAAGATTTTTCATTTTGCAGCACTCATTTTTACTCCTTTTCTAGGCGCACTCTTACTGACTTTTGTACCACTTCCTTTGCCATCTTTACCTCCTTTACCCCCTTTACTTTCCTTACCTTTTCGTAATTTATCCATCATTTTTTTAAATAAATTTCCTGGATCCACAGCAAATTTTCCTATATTAGGTCCAGAAGTTAGTTCGGCTGCAAAATCATTTAGAGTTTCAGAAAACAAAGACATTAAATAAGCAAAAAGTATTACCTTTAAAAAAGCTGTCATTAACGCACCAAGAGTGCCTGGCTTTATGCTAGCAAATGCAAAATCCAAAAATATAACAGGTTCTATATTGATAAGAGATTGATCTAATTGTCCAATTAGTAGCCACCCTATACTTTCCTTACATTTTGGCATAGAAGCCCAACTGTCTGTGGTGGTGGCGCAAGAATTGCTAGTAAGGCAGGAAGTTCTTGTAGTTGTGCTTGAGCATCTAGGATCGCCTTCTGTATGACAAGAGTTTCCATCTATAGTCCAGAAAGTATATTTCCCTACATCGACAGTTGTAAATGCGCAATCACCAAATATAATGCTATCGAATATCATCATTGAAACAGCAAGAAAGGCACAGACAACAACTGGCTGCAAAACATAAGACATAAGAACTTTTAGCCATTTGTCAAAAAATTGCTTGGTATAACCAAATAGAGCCATAGGCACTATGATGACTCCAATATAAGTAGTGATGGCAAGAGCGACCAATGCAATTACATAAAAATGTACAAAATAAATAACAAAAGATAGTATAAATATGCCGTAGACTATAATAAATATTAAAAGCAATATCTCCATGCTGAATAGTAATGGAATAATAAGGCCAAATATTCCATATAGAGAAGAAGCAGTTACTGCAGTTAGGTTATAAAGTCCTAAATAATATGCTACCCTACAATCTAATGAATCCCAAAGCGCTAAGTACGAATACCCTTTATCATACTCGTTTGGATTGTAATTACATAATCCGTTAGTGCTTGCAGCGTTTAAAACATATTCAGAAAGCGAAGTCATGGCACTTTTACCCAAGCCAAATACCCATGCTAGTCCGCTTTCATATTCTCCTGAAGCATTTTTTAAACCCACAGAAAAATAGAGCACTAATGCTATCTTTAGGACAAACATAAACACTTCTGCTTTTTGAGGAGGTTCATCTCCGGTTGCAACTCTGACACCAAACAGCATAACATACAAGAGCATTGCTGCCATAACCGCATGCCGTAAGTTATCCTGTAAAGCAGGTAAAAAATTCTTGCTGTCGTTACATGTTTTATTAAAAAATAATATATTGAGTACATCACTAACACATTCAACTATCCTACCGCTAAGGGAAAAAAATGATTTTGAATGTTGATATTTAATCGTAGGTGGAGTATATACATTGACGCTAAGGGAGCCAGTAGAACCGGAGGTGTGAAAGTGTCTATCCTCGGATTTAATGTGGGTGCATGCTGTTTTAACAAAGCACGAGTTTGTTGTGGGAGGTGAAGAAGAAGAAGAAGTGGGAGATTTTTGTTTACAACCCAAGTATACCCATCCTACTGGAAGATTGACCATTATACATGAGTTATTACCAACTGTTACATTTTTATAGTTTACGTTAGATCCTATTACTGAATAAGAGAAGAGTTGGTCTGCTATAAGAGCGCTATACGTACTCCCAATCTTAAATTTGATGTCGGGAGTTTTAACATCACACCTCATTAATGGACAATAAAAAACATCTTCAGTACCTGGATTTTTTATTTTAACTCCATCAGATGTTGCAATCTTTTCACTCATCGTAGCTTGCGTAATGTCAGTAACTATAGAAAAAGCACCATTTTTTTTGCAATTCTCAAGAGAGCTGCCCTCGTTACATTTTACATAAGCTCCTTCTGTATTAGAATCACCTGCAATTGCCATAGAAAATGTTTTGCCATAAGTTTTATAAAGTTGACAGGAAACGTAATCTAGATCTGTTTTTTTACAAGTACTATTAGCATTAGGATGTGTAGGAGAGGGTGTACAAGGTTCCTGACTACAATCTTTATCAAGATTCCAGTTTTTATTAAGATTTTGACTACAAGATTGATGGTCTTTTATGCAATTGCAATTAGGTTTATCTATGTCAGTTGCTGATACCATCACTGATGAAGCAAATACAGGCTGAGAGCATAGTAAAGCAACAAATAAAAATAACCTTCTGATATTCATAAAATAACGTTTTATTTATCTTGCAAATGTTTGCATCTTTCATAAAAGGTTGGTAACCAATCTTGAGGATCATCACCATGTTCCCTGATAATATCGTATAAAAGCAATACAGTGTCGGATCTGCCTGAAAAGACATTAACTATATCATCCAGACCTTTAAGATCTAAGCGTGCCACTACAGCATCTGTACCCTGTTTTATTAAAAAGAATCTACTTGCTGGATCGGTAGTTTTTATCAATGTGTATTCCCGTTGGCTTAACATAAATGCAGATTTATATGCGTCTGTTGCTTTTAAATTGGGTAAAAATATTTGAGTAGCTGTTTGTTGTATTAATGTATCGCTAATTGTACTTTTGCTAGCATCCTCTACACTTTGAGTAGCAAAAATCACCATTGCATTTAACTTTCTAAGAACCTTTAACCAATCTTTGATTCGTGGTGCGAATACCGGATTATCTATCAATGCCCACGCTTCATCTAATACTAACATAGTAGGGGTTCCATCTAGAGAAATATTGATACGATGGAATAAATATAAAAGTACTGCATTAATTGAGATAGGGTCTTTTAGTAAGTCACCCATTTCAAAGCCAAAATTACTTGCCCTTGAAAAATCAAGTATATCCTGATCATTATCAAAAACACTAGCACGAGGACCTTTGTTATACCACATAGAGAGTCTGCTTGCTAAACTGCCCTCTGATTCCATTCCTAAGAATGGTGCAACATTTCTTAGTACTCTATCTTGGGGTTTTAATCTGTAATTACCTTCTACAGCTAAGCTTAAAGTTTTAATATCTTCAGCAGTGAGTGGTTCGTTATTCGTTGTCACTAACAATTTTAACCACTCAAGTAAAAATGTTTTATTCTCACTTGTTTCAGGTAACGCTAGTGGATTAAATCCACATTTTTTTCCAGGATCTATAACCGTATAAATTCCCTTAATAGCTCTTATAAAGATCTCAGCACCTCTATCTTTATCGAAAAAGAACATGCGGCAATTAAATTTTTGCGCTTGCGCACATAAAAAATTCATCAATACTGTTTTACCAGCACCAGTTGGACCTATAATTGTAGTGTGTCCCACATCTCGCAAATGAAAATTAAAGAAATAAGGAGTGCCAGAGGTAGTATTTAGCACAGTAACAGCATCTCCCCAGAGATTACCATGCTGTTTTCCTATAGGGTAATTATGTAAAGAAGCAAAACCAGCTAAATTCAAAGTATTTACAGTGGCTTTTCTGATTATAAAATCACTACAGCCAGGAAATTGCCCCCAAAAGCAAGGCTCTAAATTAACTTTTTCTCTAACAGGTTGTATACCTGTGTTGCTAAGTTCAACAACTGCTTGATTTAAAACAAATTCGAGTTTTTTTGGTGTGTCTTCTATGCATAGCACTGTCATATGATGCAAACCAAAACCTATCTGACCACCCATAGCCATATCCAAAGCTTCGCTAATTTCAGCAATTTGCGATACCGCTTTATCCTCTGCTTGTATCATCCTATTTTGTTGTAATTGCATTTTATTTATTGATACTTGCCTGTTAGAAAAAGAAAAAGATTGACTAATAATTAACTCAAAAGGCATCTGCAAAAACCCATCAAAAACTCCAGCTGAGGTCATAGGGCCATATTCTTTTACGCTAATAATGCCTGCGTATTTTGTGCCATTTGCACCTCTTACTTCAATTGATTTATGCCCAAAATATAATCTCTCTGTACATAAGTATTTATCAATATCTGTGTAAGTCGCGTTATATTTAGAAGCTGCACCACAATTTGCTATTTTACCTAAAAATTCTAATATCTCAGAACAGTATCCGCTTTCAGTTTGAGCTACAGAAAGTATTTTAGCGCTATAATCAGAAAGAGTTGCTACTATTCTGCCGGTAATTTCTTCTAGCTCCTCATAGCGTTCTCGCATTTGAGATTCCCAATTAGACTTATCTGCTTTTTGTTGGAATTTTTTAATTAAATGTTCAACAATCGCAGCACCAGCAACGTCCGGACGATTTATAACAGTTACATAAATCTCGTTGACAAATGCATCTCTGCCCATTTGTTTTTTTATCCATTCTTGGTCTACAAATTCACTAAAGGATGAAGGCTTTTTTTCCAATTTTTTTTCAACATCAGTAAAAATACTATTTCTTCTTCTTATTATATGGAAATAAAGCGAGTTGCCACCAGCAGACAGACCTTTAAAAAGGGTGTTGCGCAGATTCTTTTTGATATCTAAATCCTCATCATCTGCAGTTTCAAAGGAAAAGCCACCTATTTTTATACATTGAATTAACGCATCATCTTTAGCGAGTATAGTTTTAGCATTCCAGTGGCACAAATAAGGGATAAAATTGGAAGCAGAGTATTCTTGTTGTACATATTTATATTTAGATGATTTGTTTTTCTTTAGTTTTAACATATTAATCAACCCTCATTAGATAGACCGTGATATAATCTTAATAAGGATCATAGGAATTAGCCCCATAATAACTCTTATTTCTGCACCTAGTGCACTTTTCTCCTTTTTTAAGATAAAGCTCTAAAAACAGTGGCTCTTTGAAACAAATAATATAACCAACTAAATGTAGTGCTGCTGCAATGAAAATCACCTTTAAACCCGGAGAATTAATATACGAAAGAGTACCTACAAAAAAATTAAGAAAGAAAAACTTAAAACTAACACCAAAAATCATAGTAGGTCTTGTAAGGCCTACAAACAAAGGATCAGTTGAAACACTCCCAGTATTACTCATAATTTATCTTTACCAAGTTCTGTACATTTACAAGTTTCATAAAATGATATAGTCTGTAGCTTGCTTTGAATTTATATAGGATATTTATAGTGTTATTAGAAAACATAGAGTCACCTAGTGATATTAAACATTTCAATTCTGACCAACTTTTGCAACTTTGTAAAGAACTGTCTGGATTCTATGCTAACTCAATATCAAAAACGGGAGGGCACTTAGGAGCTGCTTTAGGTGTACTTGAGCTTACGGTTGCTATTCATTATGTATTTGACACCCCTAGGGATAAGTTAATATGGGATGTTGGCCATCAAGCCCATATACATAAAATACTGACCGGAAGACGTGATAAATTTATGACACTAAAACAAGAAAATGGCATATCAGGATTTACGAAAAGGTCAGAAAGCATATACGATCCATTTGGTGCTGGTCACAGCTCTACTTCTATTTCAGCAGCTCTAGGGATGGAGGTAGGAAGATTATTACAAAATAAGGATAATAAAGTGATAGCGGTTATTGGCGATGGAGCAATGACTGCGGGGATGGCTTACGAAGCATTAAATAATGCAGGTAGCTTAAAAAACAGACTTATTGTGATACTTAATGATAATAGAATGTCAATTTCTCCAACAGTCGGAGCGTTAACTTCTCATCTAGCAAAGCTTGTATCTTCTAACCCCCATATCAAAGTAAAAGACCTTATTAACTCATCCTTAGATAATTTTTCAACGCAAAGCTTTTTTAAAAAAGCTCTTGAGATAGTAGGTAAAAAGAATAAATCAATAGGTAGTAATTTATTTGAGAATCTTGGATTCCATTACCTTGGTCCTATAGATGGGCATAGATTAGATGATTTGATAGCTATATTCGATAGTGTTAAAAATAATACATCTATAGATAAGCCAATTTTAATTCATACTCTTACTAAAAAAGGCAATGGATTTTATTCTCCAAATGGCGGAGAAGAGGAGGCCTTTCATGCGGTAAATAAATTTTGCTCTTACACGAATATGCAGTGTAAACCAAAATCAAAAATTCCTACTTATACTAAAGTTTTCACAGATAGCCTTATTAGAGAGGCAAATAAAGATGATAATATAGTTGCTATAACTGCGGCGATGCCCTCTGGTGCAGGACTGGATTTATTTCAAAAGAAATTTCCCAAGAGATTTTTCGACGTTGGCATAGCAGAACAACACGCAGTAACTTTTGCTGCAGGGCTTGCATGCGAAAATATGAATCCATTCGTAGCAATCTATTCTACGTTTTTGCAAAGATCCTATGATCAAATAGTTCACGATATTGCTCTTCAAAAGTTACCAGTAAAATTCGCTATTGATCGCGCGGGTCTAGTAGGTGGAGATGGAGCTACTCATGCCGGATCTTTTGATCTCGCATTTTTAGGAGCATTACCTAACTTTGTTATTATGTCACCAAGTGATGAAAATGAATTATCAAAAATGGTAGCAACCGCTGCGCTATATGATGAGGGGCCAATAGCATTTAGATACCCTAGAAATGAAGCCGTGGGGGTAAAAATAGAAAGTGAGGAAATATTAGACATAGGAAAAGGAAGAATAATTAGAGAAGGCGATGACATTGCAATATTATCTCTAGGAACGCGTCTACAGGAATCTCTCAAAGCTGCAGATATACTTTTAGAAAGATATGGCGTTTCATCAACAGTTGCTGATGCAAGATTTGTTAAACCTATCGATACCAATCTGATTAAGCAATTAACCCAGAATCATAAATTGCTAATTACTATAGAGGAAGGAAGTATTGGTGGTTTCTCAGCACAAGTTAACAACTTCATTTTACAAAATAACTTCAATAAGAATATTGTAATTAGGAATTTATTTTTACCAGATATATTCATAGATCATGGTAATGTATATAAGCTATACGAACAATTCAATCTTAATGCTAGCGCAATCATTAACCTAGTAACGGAGTTATTCAATCTGTCTAATGTTACATTGCTCAAACAAAAAATTAGCTAATCTACATCTTTGGCGAAGTTTCAGGGGGTTGATTCGGGGGATTGCTTCTATCTACTTTTGCAGCCCACTGAGATTGTCTCTCTTGGGCTGGGGCTTTACCTGCCCCTCTTTGTTCTAGTAATTGTCGTTGATGCACTTTTCTACCTTCTGTTCTTACTATTTCTTCTACACCAACTGCAAATTTACCTATTATCTGTTCTATGACTTCTTTTTCTTTTTGTTCTTTTTGTTCGAAATATTTTGCTTTTTTCTTTTGAAGAGTTTTATTAGCTACAACACCAGCTACAACACCAGTCAATACAGAGATTGTTTTAAAGAGAGGGACAAATACTTTTCCTGCAAGAACTGCTTGACCGACAACCGCACCGACTGTTGGGGCAGCAAGTCCAGCAGTAACCGCGAGTAGTGCTGTTGCGCAAACTCCGCCAATTACAGCAATGGCTAAAATACCAGCAGTCACAGCTGCCTTCTTCAGGTTACCTATTTCTGGTGTATCTGCTGTATCTGCTTTTTCTGCTTTTTCTTTTGTTTCTTGTAGCTGTGTTTCTATAGCCGCTATAAACTCTTTAGATTTATAAAGTGCGTCTCCTGTTTCATTAATCTCTTTTCCCGTTAAACGACGTTCTTCAGGTGGTAGTGTTTTTGCGCGTTCTTGTAGCATAGTCCTTGCGCAGGCTCTAGCAAAGATTTTTAAATCAATATCTGTAAGTGGTTCTTTGTTATACAGTTTTTTAGCTTCTTGGTGTAATACTTCACTAAAATCCCCTGTCATTGCTTGTGCTGCTTCCTCTTGTGCTCCATGAACCTTAGCTCTTGCTTGTCTTCCTCTTATCTGTGCCTGTATTTTAGTAGCTGCTGTGCTTTCATGCCGAGCTATTTGAGTTGATCTTCTTGCTTGTCTTCCTCTTACTTGTGCCTGTATTCTAGTAGCTGCTGTGCTTTCGTGCCGAGCTCTTTGAGTTGATATTAGATCTTCTCTTGCTTTTTTGGAGCGCTCTGCTTCTTGTATTGCTATCTCCCTTTCTTCCCGTATGCGTGCAGCTACCATTTTCTTTTCTGCCGCTAATTTCTCTGTTGCTGCTAATTTCTCCATTGCTAGCTTTTTTTGTGATCCTCTAGCTTCTTCTAAACTTTTTTGTAATTTTCTGATTGCTATTGGATCTTTTTCTGCTTTTAGTTGACGAATATGTTTTTGTATAAGATTAGCATTAGTGAGAATCCTTTTTTCTAGCTTTTCTAAACTAACCTCTGCTGCTGTTTTTGCTCCTTTTTTTGGCATAGAAATCCCTTTTTTAATTTAATTATATTATATATAGGGTAACACAAATAATATTCGGGGAAGGTAAAAAAAAGTTATAGAGATAAATTAATTCTATTTTGAGTAGCTGTGATATTAGCGTGACAGATAGATACCGCGAGAGCATCGCTTTCATGATTACTTTTTACATCTGCTTTTGGCAATAGAAACTTTACCATTGATTCAACTTGGTGTTTATCTGCTCTACCGCTGCCAACCAATGATTTTTTTATTAACCTAGGGGAATATTCAAACACTTTAATACCTAGCTGATTAGCTGCAAGAATTGCAACCCCTCGAGCTTGTCCTAGTTTTAGGGAAGACATTGGATTTTTATTAACAAAGGTTTCTTCAATCGCGCATTCTATAGGACTATATGCTTTTATAGCTTTGTGTAGAGCATTGTAAATCTTTCCTAATCTATCAACCATAGGTGCGGCAGAACTAGTCACAATAGTATCGCTGGCAATATATTGTAGATTATCATTTTCTGTTTTGATAATTCCCCAAGCGCAGTTAATTAGTCCAGGATCTATACCAATGATTATAGGCATTTATATATTTATTTTCTCAGCTATTTCATCAGGAATTTCATAATTCCCACTTACAGATTGTACATCTTCATTGTCTTCGAGTATATCAATTAATTTCAATAATTTTTCTGCTTTCTCAACGTCATTTATGCTAATTTTATTTTTTGCTTTCCAGGTCAATTCTGTTACTACGGGATCGCCAAATTTATTAGCTAGAAATTCTCTAACGCTATTAAGCTCATCAGGATCGCAATATATTTCATGGATATTTTCGTCGGATTCACATTCTTCCGCACCGGATTCAATTGCTGCCTCCATAATTTCATCTGGGCTAATTTGATCACTGTGAAACTCCATCATTCCAACTCGATCAAACATGTAAATAACACTGCCTGGTTCTGCTAAAGTCGAGTGATATTTACTTAATGCAGCTTTGATTTCACCAGATGCTCTGTTACGATTATTAGTCAACGCATCGATAATTAAAGCTATGCCTCCTGGAGCGTAGCATTCGTAACGAACTTCTTCAAAATCATCGCCTTCTTGACCAGAAGAAGCTTTTTTGATCGCATTTACTATCCGATCTTTTGGCAAATTTGCAGCTTTAGCAGTTGCTATGGCAGTTCTAAGTCTTGGGTTAAATTCTGGATCTTCACCCCCCGTTTTGACGGCAACAATAAGTTCCCGCACTAGCTTAGCAAATTGCTTCGCTCTCTTTGCATCTTGCGCACCTTTCCTGTGCATTATATTTTTGAATTTTGAATGACCTGCCATAATCTTTTAGTCTAAAATATTTGAGTTATTATTTATGACGATGGGTTATCCTACCTTTAGAAAGGTCGTAAGGAGTCATTTCAACAGTAACGCTATCACCTGCAAGAATCCTGATTCTATTTTTTCTCATTCGACCGGAAGTATGCGCGATAATAACATGGCCATTTTCAAGCGTCACCCTAAACATTGCATTGGGTAATACCTCAGTTATTTTTCCTTGAAATTCAAGTAGTTCTTCTTTTGCCACTGCTTATACTTTATAATTGTAATTTATTGACTAAGGGTCATTCTAGAGCATTTTGTAATAAAATCAAGGGAATAGAACTAAGATGTGTAGTAATTCAGTAAATAATAATCGAGAATTAAAATTAATATTTGCATTGGACCTAATACGGCATGGCGATAGAGCACCGCTACACACCATACCTATCTTGTCAGATCCATGGCCTGAAAAAACAAAAGGGCATTTAACGTCTTTAGGCGCACAACAATCAAAAGAATTAGGGAAAAATTTTAGAGATTATTATATAAAAAAAACGAAATTATTATCGACTAAATATAATAAAAATAATGTGGTTAACTCCTCCACTTGCTAGTGTGCAGCTTTTTCTATTCCCCCTTTGTTTTAACCGCAATCACCACCAGGAAGAAGGGGGGTGATATCATTTAAGTCCACTTCCTGAGGAGGAAGGGGGGGGGGGTAACTGGATGTGTGCTACATGATGTACTGCTTCTGCTTGTGGAGCTTCAGGAGGATGATTTGCGTATAAGTTTGATAATAAAGCCTTCTGTTCTGCTACCGCAGCTTGTATTCGTTCATGTAGTGAACCTTCTTTGTTTTTTGCCATTTATTTTTCTCTTAAATCAACTATACAAATTATCTAGCTTTTTTAGCTAAAAGCGTCGATAAGGTCCTTATTATATAGTAAGCAAATTAACTAACAAATTAAATCTTTAATTTTTGGTAACACCTATGTTACGTGTCGCGAAAATACATCTTATTTTCGATATTTATTTTCTAATTAAATTGACTAAAAAAACTGGATATGCTAAATAAACAAGAATGAAAGCAAGATTAGTGTGTAATTTATTATTTATTCTCTTTATGTAGCTGCAAGCTACAAACACTTCCTCTTCACCCAATTTTTACAATTATATATTGTTTTTTAAAACGATTTTAAAGAAAAAATTATGGATAATACAACAAATAGGATTTCTATATGGTTAGCTTGGTTTACGGTTTCGGTATTCTACGCATATCAATATATACTTAGAATACTTCCTAACGTGCTTATGCCAGAAATCATGAAGAGATTTCATATTGATGCAGATATTTTTGAGCAATTTACAGACATATATTATATTGCTTATATAGGCATGCATCTACCAATTGGTACTTGGTTAGATAGAAAAGGTCCGAAATATGTTATCCCATCGTGTATATTTATTTCTGTCGCTGGGGTTTTGCCTTTATTATACTCGGACTCCTGGGTAATGGCGTATATAGCTATAGCTTTAATAGGATTTGGTTCATGCGGCGCTATCTTGGGTTTATTCAAAGTTGTGCATTTAGGGTTTCCCGAGAATAAATTTAGCAGAATGCTTGGTATAGGTGTAGCTATCGGATTGCTTGGAGCGAGTTATGGTAGCCAACCTGTATCTGAACTATTTGCAATATATGGATATGAGCGTGTAATTCGTTATATAATATACATAGGTTTAGCATTAGCTGTTGTATCTTATTTTACAATGCCGCAAGCAAGGGGAGTACGCAATGATGAGATAGATTTTAAAAAAGATTTCTCTGCATTATGGAAGAAAAAGAAAATATTTTTGATTGGTATATTTGCAGGCTTAATGATAGGACCTCTCGAGGGTTTTGCTGATGCTTGGGGAACGTCATTTTTGGAAACGGTATATGCCTTTAATAAAGACCAGGCAACTTTTTTATCATCATTAATATTCTTAGGTATGTGTGTCGGCGCAAGTATAATTTCATATATAGCCAATAAAACACGTTGTTATTATAGCGTAATAATTCTCTCTGCTTTCTTTATGGCAGGAGCATTTTTATTGATACTATTTACCAAAGTGAATATGAATTTATTGATTTTATTATTGTTTGTTATTGGTTTATTTTGCGCTTACCAAGTGTTGGCTGTTTATAAGTCCATTACCTATGTGAAAGAAGGCTTAGTCGGACTTGCTACAGCAACTGTGAATATGATATTTATGTCCTTTGGTTATTTTTTCCATAGCATAATTGGCAGAATATTACAGGCTACAGGGGGTGGTAAAATAGTAGATGGAGTACCTATTTATAGCGCTAACTCTTTTATTTATGGTGTTTCAGTAATACCAATCGCCCTTATCTTAGGCGCTTTTGGTTTCCTTTGGATGCGGAAGAAATAGTACTTTTGTTAGAGCTATTAGAATGCGTACTGTAATGTAATATCCCTGAATCAACTACTAAATTTGTATGTTGTCCAACTAAAGTTCCGTGATAGGGATTACCTATGCCTAGCCCTGCAGGTGTTTTTAAGGTGCCAGCAGAAACTTTCATATTAACTTCTCCAACAGATGTGGAAGAGGCAAATAGCGCTAACGTTCCTGCTTTTACAAAATATTCGGAATGCATACAAACAGCGGTTGCCTCCATTATACCAGCATGTAGAGATACTGCGCATTTTGGCATATGCCCAACGTTAAGATGAAATGTAATTGAAGGATTAAATTTTTCAGAAACCTTGATCTCTATTTTTCCATTATGTTCATGTATACGAACATAAGGCTTAAATTCATCAGCAAAAGATAGAGAGGACTTAGCGTCAGCTCTTCTTTCTATCATTATTGAGCCTTTATTAAGACTGAGATCTATAGCATCAGTATTTATATCAAATATCATGTTAATACTTCTTTATTTACCTTAATTATTGTGTTCAATACAGAAGAGGTTCTTAAGTCGCTTCTGATAGAAATTTATAATAGTTATAAGAAGTTTACTTTCAAGTTTAAAGAGCGAATTGTAACAAAAAATTAGCTATACTGTAGTGTACCAATTAAAAGCAGTGAAGACTTGATTTTATACTGTAATGCTATAATACTTGATGAAATATAAATACTATTATACTTATATCAACGCAGTATATCGCGGCTGTAAAACGGAGGTTGGACAATGCTTAAGAGTTTTCTAAGGTGGCTTTTTACTAAAATATATAAAGTAAAACTTACTGGACTAAAAAACTACAACAAAGCCGGCAAGCGGGTACTTATTGTTGCAAATCATCTATCATTTTTGGATGGGCTACTACTAGCATTATTTCTACCGGGAAAGCCACTATTTACAATCAATAGTGCTATTGCAAGTCGTTGGTATTTAAAAATATTTCGTTTGTTGGCGAAAGTTTTTCCGCTTGATCCAACCAATCCGATGGCTACTAAATCGATTATACATGAAATTAGGAAAAATCAAAAATGCATTATTTTCCCTGAAGGACGCATAACAGCTACGGGCTCTCTGATGAAAATCTACGAAGGGCCAGGGATGATTGCAGATAAATCTGGAGCAAAAGTCCTACCTGTCCGCATTGATGGTACACAATATACGCCATTTTCACATCTAAAAGGTAAAGTACGCATACGCTGGTTTCCAAAGATTACACTGACTATATTAGAACCGCAAACATTTGATATTCCAAAAAAGATACAGGGTCGTGCTCGTCGTTATATGTCTAGCACAAAACTTTACGATATTATGAGTGAAATGATGTTTAGCAGCTCTGACTGTGATAACACATTATTTCAGACACTATTGGATCAATCGCAGATCCATGGACGTAACTGTGTCGTTTTAGAGGACACTTCACGAAAGCCTTTGAATTATGGGCAAGTAATAACACGTAGTTTTATATTAGGTGATAAATTTTCCAAAATTACAAACAGTGGCGAATATGTAGGTATATTTCTCCCTAATATGGTTAATAGCGTTATTACGTTCTTTGCACTTCAGGCCTATGGACGTACCCCGGCTATGCTTAATTTCGCTACGGGTATGCAGAATCTAATTTCCGCCTGTAGAACGGCAGAGATCAAAAAAGTCTTGACCTCAAGAAAATTTATAGAAGTAGGTAATCTAACACCAATGATAAAGGCGATGGAAAAAGAAGGCGTTAGCATTGTTTACTTAGAGGATATAGCAAAAACTATTACGATCATCAATAAGCTTGTAGGTTATTTCCGTCAATTATTTTATAAAAAAGTAAAAGCTCAAAAATCATCTGATTCTTGTGTGGTTCTATTTACATCTGGTTCAGAAGGAACGCCTAAAGCTGTAGTTCTCTCGCACACAAATATCCAAGCGAATTGCTTCCAGCTAAGATCGCGTGTAGATTTTAGAACGACAGATAATGTCTTTAATGCCTTGCCGATTTTTCACGTTTTTGGTTTAACAGGAGGAGTGTTTTTACCTTTATTTGCTGGAATTAAAGTTTTTCTCTATCCTTCACCTTTACATTATCGAATTATACCTGAACTTATTTATGATACTAATTCTACCATTCTGTTTGGTACTGATACTTTTCTTTTTGGTTATGCTCGTTATGCAGACCTTTACGATTTCTATTCCATTCGCTATGTGTTTGCCGGTGCCGAAAAACTCAAAGAAGAAACCCGCAAGCTCTGGTCAGAAAAGTATGGAGTGCGTATTTTCGAAGCTTATGGAACAACCGAAACTTCCCCAGGGCTTTCTATCAATACCCCTATGTATAATAAACCTGGAACTGTAGGGCGTCTTCTACCTTTCATTCATCACACACTTGAAAATGTTCCTGGCATTGATGATGGAGGCAAGTTAATTGTCAGTGGTCCAAATATTATGAAAGGTTACATGTTTAGTGATAACCCAGGGGTGCTAGTGCCGCCTAAAGATAACAAATATGACACTGGCGATATAGTTTCAATCGATGAAGAAGGCTACGTTACTATCAAAGGAAGAGCCAAACGTTTTGCTAAAATTGCTGGAGAAATGATATCACTTGTAGCAGTTGAGGCGTTTTTATATAAGCTCTGGCCTAATAATCTCCATGCAGTAATGGGTGTTTCTGATAGTAAAAAAGGTGAAGCACTGATGTTGGTAACAGATAATCCAAATGCCAAACGAAAGGAAATTCATGACTATGCAAAGGAATATGGTATTGGTGAACTTTCCTTACCACGAAATATTAAAATTGTTAAAAAAATTCCATTACTGGGAGTCGGTAAAGTCGATTATTTTGAAATACAAAAGCTAATAAATAGAAGTATCAAAAAATGAGAACTTTGTTAAGAGAGAGATATCTAATACATATAAAAAAAATAAGTTGAATTTTTTATAAAAGTACTCTATCTTCTAGCTTACTTTTCAACTGTACTTAAAATAATTTTTTTGTTAGGACCAAGGATATTAAGAGGATAAAATGAATTTAGTAGAAGAATTTGAGCAAAATACAATAAAAGCACTGAGCGAGAATAAAGAATTCCCGGATTTTAAAGCTGGAGATACAGTAAGAGTGCACGTAAAGATCAAAGAAGGGAGCACAGAAAGAATCCAAGCTTATGAAGGTGTGTGCATCGCTAGATCTAATAAATCTATAGGAGCTAATTTCACAGTTCGTAAAATAAGTCATGGCACTGGAGTAGAACGTCAATTCTCGTTATATTCTCCATTAATCGCAAAGATTGATGTTGTTAAAAGAGGTATAGTTAGAAGAGCCAAGCTATATTATATGCGCGATTTAAGTGGTAAAGCAGCAAGAATTAAAGAAAAATTAGAGTTCGAACCTAGAGATAAATCTGCACCCAAAGCAGCCAAAGCTTAAGCAACTAATTTATGGTAGTAACAAAACAAATAGATCGCTTTACTGATATAGTAAGCAAATATGAGTTATTTATTTTTGATCTTTGGGGGGTGTTACACAATGGTCAAGCTTTATTTCCCGAATCATTACAAGCCATTGACTATCTAAGATCTCAAAATAAATCTTGTGCATTTTTGTCCAACTCTCCTCGTAGGGCAGAAGAGATTACACGATCCCTTGCAACAGGCGGACTTATATTATCTGAAGATGACAAAGTTGTGACCTCTTTAGAATGTTTTCGTCATTACGTTGCTAGCAACAAGGCTTTCATAAAAAATAAAAAGATATTTCATCTCGGCAAAACAAAAAATGCTTTTGATGATATGGATGTGGAATTTGTATCGCAGATAGATAATGCAGATTACATAGCTTTATTTTTGTTTACAGAGACGCTGGATAGCTTTAACGAATTGAAAGAAATGTTCATAAAAGCTATTAAACTCGATATACCCGTTATTTGTATTAACCCCGATATGGTAGCTCTACACGGCGATGCAGTAAGATATACGGCTGGATATTTTGCGAAGGAATACGAAAAATTAGGTGGTAAGGTTATCTATTTTGGAAAGCCACACCGTCCTGTTTACGAACTTCTTTTGAAAGATCGAAATATCAGTAAAGATAAGGTGCTAGCTATAGGTGATTCTCTCTTAACTGATATAAAGGGAGCAAACGATTTTGGTATCGATTCAGTATTGCTTTATTCCAAAGGTATACACAAAAATATGGATTTCAAAAACTTAGATGTTGTAGACAAGTTGTTTTCTGAACATAACGCTTTCCCTTCTTATACACTGAAGACATTATAGTATAAATCATTTATTATTTTTGACACCTTGGATGATTTTTATTATACGAGTCAAGAATTTTTCTTGTATCCACTGCTGTGTAAATTTGTGTTGTTGAAAGATTTTTATGACCGAGCAGTTCTTGAATAGCTCGCAAATCCGCACCATTAGAGAGTAAGTGAGTAGCAAAACTATGCCTGAAAGCATGGGGTGTGGTTGAGCTTGATAAACCAAGATTTTTACGAATTTTTCTAATCTGATACTGAAACACGCTAACATTCAGAGGCTTTCCTCTTTTGCCTAAAAATATAGGCTGATCTTTTTCAATAATACAAGGACAGTGCTCTAAGTAACTTTGTATAACTTCTTTTACCGAATCTATAATTGGCACAGAGCGCACTTTATTACCTTTACCTCTGACAGATAAATAGTCTCCATCAAGATCATTTTTAGTAATTGATAATGCTTCAGAGATTCTGAGCCCACAGCCATATATTAAGGTAAGAGCTGCATAATCTCTCAGCTGTGTCCATAATTCACTGGAAACTTCAAAAGCTCCATCCAAAGCAAGTTTTGTGTCTAATATATCCAAGGCTTTAGGTAAGGATCTATTCCTCTTTTTAATTTTAATGTTTGCTGCGCTATTGTTGGTAATCTTTTCAAATTTATCTAGATAGTGAAAAAAATTCCTTAATGCCGCAAGATATCTAGCATAAGATGAAATCTGATAATTTTGATTTTTAAATGTTGCCAACCATGCTCTGATGTCTTGTAAAGTAACCTCTTCTAAAGAATTTAGGGTTAATGCTTCATTATAGTGGGTATTTAAAAATTTGAAAAACATTGAGAGATCAGTGGCGTACGATGATAACGTATGATTAGAATAGTGTTTCTCATCTTGCATCCATGTAAACCACCTAGAATATATCTGATGCAAAGAATCATCTGCAGTAAATTTAATCATATTATTTCCCGATACAAAAATTCGAAAAAATTTCCCCCAATATAGATTCTACATCAATTTCACCAGTGATGCTACCTATATGGTTGGCAGCAACACGCATGTCTTCTGCTGCCAAAACTATATCTCCATCTAGATTGAGGTGATGCAAGATTTTACTGCATTCTAAAAGATTTTCTCTATATCGTTGTCTAGTAATAAGAGGATACGCGTTTAGATTTTCAAAGAATTTTTCGGTATATTCAGCTATTGTTTTAATTAAATTATCTATCCCTTTATTTTCTTTTGCTGAAATAACTAAAGCCTGCTTGTCTTTAATTTTATCCTTGATAACCTTTGATACAAGATCTGCTTTGTTAATTACGATTATTGTTTTTTCATCAATTAAATCTAAAGCGTGTTGTTGTTTTTTGTGATTTTGTGTTGCATCAACCACTATAATTTTAAGATCAGCGTCCTTTGCTCTTTCAAGCGAACGTTTAATTCCTTCATTTTCTAAGGTGTCTTTGCTTTCTCTAAGACCTGCAGTATCAGCAATAGCAACGGGATAACCTCTAATATCTAAATTAATTTCAATAACATCTCGTGTAGTACCTTCGATTTGCGATACTATTGCTACATCCTTTTTGGCTATACGATTTATTATTGAGGACTTACCAACATTAGTTGGGCCTAGAATAGCCACATATAAACCATCTCTTAATTTTTGTCCTTTTTCTTTGTCTTTTAGATGTTCATCTATATTTTGACTCAGAGTTTTTATTTTTTGTTTTGTTTCATCAATAGTTTCTAATGGAATATCTTCATCAGGAAAATCTATATTAGCCTCTAATAAACTAATGATTTTCAACAACCTTTGTCTCCAGCCGTAATATACCTCCTTTAAAGATCCAGACATTTGCTTGAAAGCTTGACGATGCTGCGCCTCAGTTTCAGCATCTATTAGATCAGCTAGTCCTTCTACTTGAGTAAGATCCATTTTTCCATTCATAAAGCTACGCATAGAAAATTCACCAGGCTCTGCTATTCTTAAATCATCTATGCTCGCTAATGCATTCATAGTTAATTTTACTATCGCTCTGCTGCCATGTAGATTTAGCTCTAACACATCCTCACCTGTAAAACTATGAGGAGACTTGTAGTATATTGCGATAGGCTGATCAATTAATTGCTGTGTTACTGGGTGGTATATATTAGTCAAAGTTGCGTATCTGGGAGTAGTTATAGAACAACTAAGTTTACTTATAACTTCAGGTACTTTAGTCCCAGAAACTCTTATTATTATTACACCAGATTTTTGAGGAGAAGATGCGGGTGCATATATTGTGTCATTAAAATTGATTTTACTATTACCGAACATTGTTTTATGTTATAGAATAAATTTTTACGTTTCCTAAATAAAGTGTATAATACTTACACAATCTAATTATAGGGTATACATTGCATGTTTGAGAAGAGTTATATTAAGCACAAAATACTTAGTAAATCAATAAAAGATCATAATGAAAAAAAAGCTGCTCGTGATATAGAGTATATTGAGCGCTTATCAGACGATACCAATATATTATTTAGACTGTACCAGGAGAGCAAAAGTAAGCGCAACCAATTTAAACTTAAGATATATACCCTAGGTGAAAAAATCCAGCTTTATAAAATCATGCCGCTAATTGACAGCATGGGATTTTTAGCTGTGGATGAGAATGTTTTTCAAATAGATGTTAAAAAATCTAACCAACAAATATGGATTCAAGATTTTTCTCTTTATGTGGAGGACCGTGTCACATATAACATTGATGATATAAAACATAAAATCCAAGACGCTTTTTGTACGATTTTTTTGAATAAGCTTAAGAATGGCGCCTTAAATCAATTAATATTGAGAGCGGGAATCGCTTGGCGAGAGGTATTTTTACTTAATGCATATTGTAAATATTTACTCCAGATAAAATTTGAATATAGTCAAGGTTTTATCAAGTCCGCGCTAGTTCAGAATTCAGCTTCAGTAAAATTAATAATACAATTATTCTATTGTAATTTTGCTCCTAATCATGGCACAAAAGAAGCAGCAGATACCATACGAAATAAAATCAAGACTAATTTAACACGCATAATTAATAGGTCTGAATATAGGGTTGTCAAAAAATTACTAGAGCTTATTGATAATACGCTCAGAACCAACTACTTCCAAACAAGCAGTGACGGCACTTACAAAGATTACATATCGTTCAAATTTAATTCTTCTGCTATTGAAGATATGCCATTACCTAAACCTTGTGCTGAGATCTTTGTATATTCATCTAGAGTTGAGGGCATTCATTTGCGAGGGGGTAAAATTTCAAGAGGAGGACTACGTTGGTCTGATCGCATTGAAGATTACAGAACAGAGGTATTGAGTTTGATGAAAGCTCAAGTAACAAAAAATTCTATAATAGTGCCTGAAGGTTCAAAAGGGGGATTTCTTGTTCAAAACGCTGATACCTTCAAAACTAGAGAAGAGTTTACAACTGAGGGTATAGAGTGTTATAAAACTTTTTTACGCGGAATGCTGGATATCACAGATAATTTTGTTAAAGGCAAAATAGTTAAGCCTAAAAACACTGTTTGCTTTGATGGTGATGACCCATATCTAGTTATTGCAGCCGACAAGGGAACTGCTAGTTTTTCTGATACCGCTAATAAAATTGCAGGAGAATATAATTTTTGGCTTGGGGATGCTTTTGCATCCGGGGGAGCGGCTGGTTACGATCACAAAAAAATGGGAATTACATCTAGAGGTGCATGGATTTCAGTAATAGAGCATTTTAAGCATTTAAATATAGATCCTAGTAAGCAAACCTTTACTGTGGTTGGCATAGGCGATATGTCTGGTGATGTATTTGGTAATGGTTTATTACTTTCAAACAAAATTAAACTTATAGCAGCATTTAATCATATTCATATCTTTATAGATCCTAATCCTGATTCATCAATTAGCTACAAAGAAAGAAAAAGATTATTCAAACTGAGCAAATCAAATTGGTCTGATTATAATTCCAAGCTTATCTCAAAAGGTGGGGCAATATTTTGCAGGCATGCTAAAGTAGTTAAACTTTCAAAAGAAATTAAAACTTTACTCAATGTAAAACAAAATAGCATGGAGCCAGATTGCTTAATTAGGCATATTTTAAAGTGTAAAGCTGATTTGCTTTGGAACGGTGGAATAGGTACTTATGTTAAAGCTGAAACCGAATTAAACGAGCAGATAGGCAATAAGAGCAATGACAATGTAAGGGTTAATGCGAAAGATTTAAATTTTGCTGTTGTAGCAGAGGGTGGAAATTTAGGCTTTACTCAGCTTGGAAGGGTTGAGTATGCATTCAATGGAGGATTAATTAACACTGATTTCATTGATAATTCTGCTGGTGTTGATTGTTCTGATCACGAAGTAAATATAAAAATTGCTCTTGATTCTGCTGTGATGACAAAAAAACTAACTAAATCAGAACGTGACAAATTCTTATTAACTATGCAGTCAGAGGTGTCGGAGTTAGTTCTCAAAGATAACTATATGCAAACTCAGAATATTTCAGTTTCTGCTTCTCATACAGTAGAGTCCTTCGAGTCATATGTAAAATTGATTGAAGTTCTCAAAGAAACAGTTGATTTAGACCCTGTATTAGAATTTTTACCCAATAAAATGGAGCTTTCCAGGCGTAATCAAGAAAAAATAGGATTTTCTAGGCCTGAATTGTCGGTACTGATGGCATATGGCAAAAGGGCTGTCTATAAGGACTTGATTAATTCGGCTTTGCCAGATGATTCATTCTATAAAAAGTTTCTCATTAGTTATTTTCCAAGTAAAATGCAAACACGATTTAAAGATGAAATTTTAAATCATGGACTAAATCGAGAAATTATTACAACCTCAGTAGCTAATGATTTAGTGAATAATACAGGCATTGAATTTTTTCATCTAGCGCAGAATTACACGGGTTTAAATGGATGTGACATAGTAAGAGCATATAGTATTGTAAGGCATATTTTTGATTTAGCTAAAATAGAGTCCCAGATTTTAGATATAAAAAATAATGAGATAAGAATAGAAGCATTTTGCACTATACGAACATTTTTGCAAACAGCAATATATTGGTTTTTACGTAATAAACCTCACCCATTAAACGTACTAAATACAATTGAAGAGTTCAGCAAGGGCGCTGCTACCCTAATGAATAAAATCGACAACTTTATTCGTGGTAGTATAAAAAAGGAATATAAAGACAAAGCCGATTATTTTGTAAAAAAAGGGGTTGATTCCACCGTGGCGTTGAAAATTTCTAAACTAAAAAGTCTTTACTCTTCTATGGATATAATTGTGATTGCTAATAAAACTCATACATTATTAGAAGAGGTTGCAAAGATATATTTTGATTTAGGAGAAAGATTCTATTACAATTGGCTTAGAGAGAAAGTGGATTGCTTACCAAGGGTTGGCTACTGGGAAAAAATGCTTATTAAGTCTCTTAAGGACGATATTTATGATCAACAAAGAGAGTTAGCGACTAAGGTAGCTATGACTACAGTCAATCAAGGGGAGAAAAAGATTGATGTATGGTCTGCAAAACACGGCAGGGAAATTCGTGCCTTTTATGAATTCATAGATTCTGTGCGTTCAATGGAAGATATTGGTTCTGCAAAATTAGTAGTGGCAATAAAACAGGGAAACATTCTAATTAATCAGTGAAATGCTTGATAGAATTGGAGAGATATTAAAGAAGAAGAGGAAAGAACAGAAGCTTTCACTTGAGAAAATTTCTGAAGATATAAAGGTACAGCACGGGTATCTAAAGAGTATAGAAGATGATCCGGAACCTAAAATAGATGCTTATTTTATTGGCTACCTCAAGCTTTATGCAAATTATCTCAAAGTGGACGTCAAAGATTATATCGATGATTTCAAAAAGAAACAAACAACCCCTGGGCTTTTTCACAATCAAGATTCGCTTGCGCAACAAAACATACAAAAAAGCAAATCCGCCACATATGCAACGATATTAATACTAAGTGTTGCAGTATCTGCCTTTACTATTTACATGCTAGATAAGAATAATATCGGAAAAGAATACAACAAACAGAATGTATCTACTGAACAAGAATCAGGGGTTTTTCAAAAAAAACGATTATATTCCAAAAAAATCAATAATAACGAATATTTAATTCACAATATACAGAATAAATTTTTCATTATTGCAGAGGATTCTACAGAAATTTCACTATTTGATGTTGAAGATAATTTCATTGAATCTACTTTTTTGCGAGTAGGAGAGAAAAAACTTATTCAAACTTCACAGGTTCAAATAAAAATTAAAGCTCGTATTGATAACGCTATCACTATTTTAACAGAAGAAGCAGAAGAATTATAAGCTATAACTAAATTTGACTTTTCAAAGCAACTGGGTTAAATTAAAATCCTTCCATTAACTATAGACTTAAAGTATGAAAACTACTACTGGTTCTATTTTAACTAAGAAAAATGGCGACTCTCACGAAAGAGAAAATAAAGCCGCTACAACTAATGTTGAATCTATCTTGAACAGCAAACGCTGCGAAGCAATAATGGGTGGAGGAAGCAAGAGGATCTCTGTTCAGCATGCAAAAGGTAAACTAACTGCCAGAGAAAGGCTTGAGGTTCTGTTAGATCCAGATTCTTTTGAAGAACATGGCATGTTGGTCGAGCATCGTTGTCACAATTTCGGAATGGAAAATAATAGAGCTCCGGGAGATGGGGTAGTTACAGGTTTTGGTACGATAAATGGTAGAAATGTTTGCGTGTATAGCCAAGATTTTACTGTTATGGGTGGATCTTTAAGTGAAACTAATGCAAAAAAAATCTGCAATATTATGGATATAGCAGCTAAAATTGGGGCACCCATTATTAGTATCAATGATTCAGGGGGTGCAAGAATTCAAGAAGGAGTTGACTCTTTAGGTGGATATGGTGAAATATTTCAAAGAAACGTTAATTATTCAGGTGTAATACCTCAAATCTCTATGATTATGGGACCTTGCGCAGGAGGAGCTGTATATTCACCTGCTTTAACTGATTTTATCGTTATGGTAGAAGATTCTTCCTACATGTTTGTAACGGGCCCAGATGTGGTAAAAACTGTTACACACGAAGATGTATCACAAGAAGCACTTGGTGGAGCAACTGCTCACTCTAGCAAAAGTGGGGTGGCGCATATGTTATTTAAAAATGACATACATGCACTACTACAAGTACGAAGGTTGGTTAATTTATTGCCCCTTTCAAATAAAAGTAAAGCCCCTCAAAGAAATACCACTGACTCAGCTGATCGAGTTGCTATGTCACTCAAAACCTTAGTGCCTCAAGATTCTAATAAACCATATGATATGAAAGAATTGGTCTATACCATTGTAGATGAGGGAGATTTCTTTGAAATTCAACCCCACTTTGCAAAGAATATCATTGTTGGATTTGCCACAATGGAAGGGCAAACTGTTGGTATAGTTGCAAATCAACCTCTGCATATAGCTGGATGCTTAGATATAGATGCCTCCCTTAAAGGGGCGAGGTTCATTAGATTTTGTGATGCATTTAGCATACCTCTTGTCTCCCTAGTTGATGTTCCGGGATTTTTACCAGGCACCTCTCAAGAACACAAGGGTATCATAAAACATGGAGCAAAATTAATTTATGCATATGCTGAAGCAACGGTTCCCAAGCTTACAGTTATCACTAGAAAAGCATATGGAGGTGCTTATATAGTGATGAATTCAAAGCATATAAAAGGAGATATAAACTATGCTTGGCCTAATTCAGAAATAGCAGTGATGGGTGCAAAAGGAGCTATCGGGGTTTTATATAAGCGACAAAATTTAAGCGAAGAAGAAACGGCAAAAAAAATTGCTGATTATCAGGAAAAATTCACCTCGCCGTTTATTGCTGCAGCTAGGGGGTATATAGATGACGTGATTAAACCTCAAAATACGCGATGGAAACTATGTTATGCATTAAAAATGCTAAGGAATAAAAAAGTTGATACTCCGTGGCGTAAACACGATAATTTGCCATTATAAAGTAAAAAGGGTTATGGAAGATAAATTATTTGATAAAGTCCTCATCGCTAATAGAGGTGAAATTGCTGTTCGTATAATCAAAACATTAAAAAACCTAGGCATCAAATCAATCGCAGTATATTCAGAATCCGATACTAATGCATTGCATGTTAACCTTGCCGATGAAGCAATATTTATAGGTAATTCCCCAGCAACAGATAGTTATTTATGTATCGACCATATCATAGCTGCTATTAGAAAAAGTGGAGCTCAGGCAGTGCATCCAGGTTATGGTTTTTTATCAGAGAATGCTGCTTTTGCTAAAGCGCTAGAAAAAGAAAAGGTAGTATTAATTGGTCCTAGCATAGATGCAATTTCCATAATGGGCGATAAAATCGAAGCTAAGAAAATTGCAGATAAAGCTGGCGTGAATACGGTTCCTGGATATTTGGGTACTATAGAAGATGCGCGCAAAGCAGTAAAACTTGCTCAAAAAATAGGTTTTCCCGTAATGGTAAAGGCTGCAGCTGGAGGCGGCGGCAGGGGCATGAGAGTTGTACATAACAAAGAAGAGATGGAAAATGCATTTACTTCTGCATCAAATGAAGCAAAAAATAGCTTTAGCGATGATCGTGTATTTATTGAGAAATACATCACAAATCCAAGGCACATAGAAATACAAGTATTAGCAGATAAACATGGGAATGTGGTATGTCTAGGAGAGCGCGAATGTTCCATTCAAAGGCACCATCAGAAAATCATTGAAGAGGCACCAAGCCCATTTATTTCTGACAAAATCAGGAATATTATGTATAAGCAATCTCTAAAGCTTGTGAACAAAATCGGTTATTATTCAGCCGGAACAGTTGAGTTTATAGTAGATAGCAATCAAAAATTCTACTTCATGGAAATGAACACGAGGCTACAAGTAGAGCATTGTGTTACAGAACTCATTTATGATATTGATATTGTAGAACAAATGCTTAGGATAGCTGCGGGGCAAAAGCTTAATATAAAACAATCAGATATTAAAGCAAATGGTTGGGCCATAGAATCAAGAATATGCGCAGAAGATCCAAGTCGTGGCTTTTTGCCTTCCAGCGGTAGAATTATACAATATCAAGAACCACCGCGTGACGCGCAAATAAGACTAGATAGTGGCATCGCCGAAGGCGTAGAAGTAAGCATGTTCTATGATCAAATGATTTCCAAATTATGTACACATGCAAAAACAAGAAAAGAAGCAATAGAAGTTATGCATAAAGCTCTCGGAGAGTATGTAATTACAGGAATTGCGCATAATATAAGTTTCTTACAAGCAATCATGGGGCATCCAAAATTTACTGCTGGTAATATTTCAACTGATTTTATCGACGAAGAATACCCAGAAGGATTTTTAGGAGCTGAGATTACATCAGAAATAACAAAAGTATTATTAGCAGCTGCAATACACGTCCACATGACTGGAGCAATAAGAACTGCTGGTATTAGTGATAATAGCTTAGAACAGGTACGCAAAATAGGCACCAGGTGGGTAGTAAATATTGATGATATCTCATACCCAGTAATCATACAGCCAGTGATTGGAGGGTATAATATCAGATATGAAAGCAATCGTATTGGCATAAGAAGCAACTGGAATCTAGGAGAAAATCTACTGCGTGGCGAGGTTAACGGTCAGCAAATCATAGTAAGGGTGGCTCAAATATTGAATGGTTACAAATTAACATATACTGCTAGAGAAGTTGAGGCATATGTTAGCACCCCTCGCGCTGCTGAGCTTGAGCAATTTATGCCAGTTAAAAATAAAAATCTTATCCAAACAAGCTTAAATGCACCATTAGCAGGGAAAATTGTAAAGATCTTTGTTCAGAAAGGACAAGATATAAAAAAAGGCGAAAAACTAATAATCATTGAAGCGATGAAAATGGAAAATCTAATTCTATCTGAATTTGAAAATAAGATAAGTAGTATTCAAGTTAAAGAAGGTGATGAAATATCTGTAAATCAGGTGTTAATCGAGTTTGATACAGAGGAATCATAGGGATCTGCTATAAAAAGGAATGATATTTCTTAAATAAGAAGAGACCCCATAAATTATGTAAGAACTATTTTTGTAATTGCATCTCAAAACCATAGCCCACAAATCAAGTAAAGAGTAGCGCTTTTTTAGTTTAGATCTCAAATTTATTTGAGAAAGTTGTTGACAAAAAAGTTAAATATCGTTAGCCTTCGCTAAATTAATTAAAGTAAGATAAAAAGATGGGTAAAAAAAATGTTTGTAATTCTCTTTTATGGTTTTCTAAAAAAGAACTAGCGAAACTGGTAAAGAAATCAGGGCAGTCTCCACAACCAGGGGAGCCTCTTGAAGAATTTTGTAAAAAGATAGTCGTTAACCATCTGGGAGGTTATGAAAGAGAGAGTAGCCACTCTATGAAGGATTCACATCAAGAAGGAACATTGTCTGGCTTTGATTATCCTTGGTGTCGTTATTTTGATATGCAAATCTTAAAAAAAATAAAAGAAATTGTAGATTCACAAGGAGAAAAAGCTGCGATTCTAGAAATCGGGGGAGGAATCGGAAGATTGACTGCAAAGGCATCTTTAACTGGAGCAAAAAATTTACATTTTAATGATGCAAATTTAGACGCTGTTACTTTTTTTAAAGAAAAGGTATGGTTTAAATATTCTAATAATCCACTTCCTACAATCATTCAGGGATCCTTTGAAACAATCCCAACCCAAAGAGCGGATTTAAAAAATTCTTTTGATTTTATATATAGCAGAAGCATGATGCACTTTTTATCTCCTATTCAAGCAAAAGAATTTGTGAAGGTTACTGGGGAAATGCTAAAATGTGGCGGAACAGCAATGATAGATGCCCAGTTCCTTTTATTCTCACACGGTTCAAAAGAATGTACTCTCTATAAAGAAAAGAAGCAAAATAATCCTTCTGAATTGGTTTATATAGAGCAAACCGTAGTTTATGAAGATGGAAGAGTAAAAAGACATGAAACTAACGGGTATGCTAAAGAGCAGAAATACACAATAAGCTGTAACGGAGGGGATTTTTCTGTTCCAGAACAGCAGCACCCTTGTAAATCTGGAGATTATAAAGTAAAAGCACAAAGATTGTTGTTGGATCCTGAGTCATTAACAAAACTTTTTGAGGATAATGGATTAAAAGTCTTATCTTCGCAACTTGCATCATGTGAAGGAGCAGTTCCACCTTCACAACTTAGTGGGGAGCTTAAAGTTAGAGATTATTGCACTGAGCTTCCGGGATATCCAGGACCAAGGGGAGAATCTTTTGATATAAATGTAGCGGTGGTTGTAGAAAAAATATGCTTAGCAGGGAACGAAGCAGGTGAAGACTTATAAAAAACACCAAAGGTTAACAAATGTCAATACTTTTTAAAGCTTTGAATGGTTAACTAATTGTTTTTTCTGCTGTTTAGCTTTTTGATAGAGGGGGTAAACAGAAGGTTTATCTCTTAAAAAATAAACCTTCTGAGGAGGTAAACTTTATAACTCTAATTTAAGTATACAACTTAATGGTCTAAATTTCAACATTTGAATTTCACCACCTACCCGATGCATTGTTGTAACAGATTTTCGTAAACTTTTTCTTCTTTTTGTTTTTTCCAAAAAACTCTTTAAAAGTTTTTTCTAACATCTGTACTTTTTATTTTATTTCAGTGTTGCTAAATCAAAAATTTTCCATTATATACCATAGTATCCCATGTTAACCCATTTTTAACCAATTTACCGTACAATAATTAATAGGGGTTAACAAGAGGTTTAAGAAACGAGGGTAACCATGTTGTTTTTATCAACATATATAAACAAAATCGACAAGAAGGGTAGGGTATCTGTTCCGTCATCTTTTCGTGCATTGTTAATAAATGAGAGCTTTTCTGGAATAATCGCCTATGAATCCATAGGTAGTGATTGTATTGAAGCTTGTAACATAGAAAGAACAAAACAATTAAGCGCAAGCATTGATAATCTTGATCCGTATTCAGAGGAGAGAGATGCATTTGCTACTATTCTTCTAGGTGGCAGCATTAAACTTTCCTTTGATAATGAGGGAAGGATACTTCTACCTGAAGCTCTCATTAAATTTGCCGGGCTTAAGGATAAGGCTTGTTTTGTTGGTAAAGGACAGACATTTGAAATTTGGGATCCAGCGAGATATGAAGAACATTATAAAAAAGCAAAAGAACTTGCGCTGAAGAATCGCGCGTTGCTTAGGTTGCAAAAAAGAAACCAGGATAAATCTGATGAGACTTGAGGATAATTATGAGTAGCCATAAGCCAGTAATGATTGATGAAGTTTTAGATTACCTAGATCCTAAGGCTGGGAATGTTTATGTAGATTGTACTTTTGGTGCTGGGGGGTATAGCAAAGCTATTTTAACAAAAGGCAAAACTACTGTTTATGCAATAGATTGTGATCCTGATGTTGAAATCTTTGTAGAAAAAATAAAAGCTGAATCAGGTAATGACAATCTCCATTTTATTAAGGGTAATTTTGCCGACCTGCAGAGCTTACTAAATGCAAAGGGCGTAGATAAGGTTGCAGGAATTGTTATGGATCTAGGAGTTTCTTCTATGCAACTTGATCAGGCAAATCGCGGCTTTTCTTTTAGTAAAGATGCAAAGCTTGATATGCGCATGAATAAAAAAGGCTATAGCGCGCATGAATTTATTAATGAGGCAAGCGAAAAAGAAATCGCAGATATTATATACAAGTATGGTGAAGAACGTAACTCAAGGAGAATTGCGAAAAATATTGTAACGGAACGTAGCAAAGGAGCAATAGATACTACATTGCAGTTAGCAGATATAGTAAGAGCTGCTTTTTCTAAATCAAGAGGAAAAATTGATCTTGCAACAAAGACTTTCCAAGCCGTACGTATTTTTATTAATAATGAACTAGAAAACTTGGAACAAGCTTTACTTGTTTCTGAGAAAATGCTTGCTGCGCAAGGAAGATTAGTAGTGGTCTCGTTTCACTCACTAGAAGATTACATAGTGAAGAAGTTTATTAAAGAGAGATCAAAGAGGCCTGTAAGTCAGTCGCGTTATAGCCCTTTGACTAATAAGACGGATGATTTTATAGCAAGCTTTAAAAATTTAGCTAATAAGGCTGTAAAGACTTCGTTTAAAGAAATCAAGTTGAATCCGAGAGCGAGGTCGGCAAGATTGAGAGCGGCAGAGAAATTATAATGGGAAACTAGAATGCGTAGTACGATTACGATTTTAATTATTATTCTTTCCCTAAATCTATTTGGTTTAGTGAGAACCAAGCTGTATGTCCAAAATTTGGATTATGATATAAAAAAAATGGAAGTCAAAAAAGAACAATTGCATGGCGAAGTACAGGTCCTAAGAGCAGAGTGGTCATATCTAAATCGCATAGACAGATTGGAGTCTTTGAGTTCACAATATCTTGGGCTCAAGAAAATTTCTATGCAACAAATTAAAAGGCCCTCATCTGGTGAAGGTAATAAAATGGCTAAAATACAATCAGTATCATATGACAATGGCTCTTTGCAAATTAAAAAAGAGAATGATTGGAGATATAAACCTCGTATAGTTATATCGAAATACATGAATAAAAATGTTAAAAAGTAGGGGCGGTAATTTAGTTGCGCTAATTAAAGGATTTTTTGATGAAATAATTTTTAATATCATTTCTCGAGATCAAAAAGTAGCCATGCCTAGAGTTTATGTAGTGCTAGTTTTTTTCTTGCTGTGCTATGTCGTTATATCTCTACGACTGTTTAATGTTACAGTTATGGATAAATTATTTGAAAGCACTGAAGGACAACATGGCAATCAGTATCACAGGGCTTCTAATGTTGCAAAAAGATCAGATATAATAGATAGAAACGGGGAGTTATTGGCGATAAATTTAGTGACTACCTCTATCTATGCTAATCCTAAATTTATTACTGATCCTGTAAATACCGCTAAGAAATTGCAGCAAATTTTCCCAAGCTTAAATCGCAAGGATATTTTAAATAAATTAAAATCAGATAAAAGTTTTGTGTGGATTAAGCGTAATGTTATCCCAAAAGAAGAACAACGAGTTTATGATTTGGGTATACCAGGCTTATATTTTGAAACTAGTGAAAAAAGAGCGTACCCTCATAGTTCTTTATTCTCCCATGTTGTAGGATATGTTGGATTAGATGGCCAAGGATTATCAGGGATAGAGCGTTATTTTGATCAAGATTTGCGCTCTAAATCAAGCGAAGATGCTATTCCCTTGCAATTGTCTCTTGATGTAAAGGCTCAGGGCATTATTAAAAATGAATTAGAAAAAGCAATCAAAGAATTTAGTGCAGTAGGTGGAATTGGTATATTACAAGATGTGAATAACGGTGAAATTTTGGCAATGGTGAATTTACCAGATTACGATCCGCATAATCTTAATAAAGCTTCAGAAGATGCGTTATTTAATAAAATTACCTTGGGTAACTATGAAGCTGGGTCGACTTTTAAGATTTTTACTATGGCCGCTGCGTTAGATACCAAGACTATTAGGCTAAATGATGTGTACGATGTTGATACCCCGTTGTATTTGTCGGGTTATCAAATTAAGGATCTTCATGCTAAAGGAGGGTGGTTGTCAGTACCTCAGATATTAATGTATTCTTCCAATGTAGGTATCTCTCAGATTGCCCTGGAACTGGGAAAAGAGAAGCAGTTTAGCTATCTGAAAGCTCTAGGGTTTTTATCACCGTTAAGTATAGAATTACATGAAAAATCCACGCCTTCCTATAACTCTTTTGCTAAATGGGACGATTTAACAGTTGTTACTTCTTCTTATGGATATGGTATTTCAGTATCGCCTCTTCATATAGTAAAGGGTATGGGGGCTGTTGTTAATGGAGGTAAATTATACTCACCCACCTTAATTAAAGGAAGGCATGCAGAATATAAGCAAGTTTTAAAAAAATCTACCTCCAAGGATATGAGGAAATTACTTAGAATGGTAGTAAGGTTTGGAACCGGTAGAAAGTCAGAGGTGGAGGGGGTTTTTATCGGAGGAAAAACCAGTAGTGTTCACAAAGTAATTGATGGTAAATATCAGCAAAAATTAAAGATATCATCTTTTGTTTCTGTGTTTCCAGTGCACGATCCTAAATATGTGATGTTGATTGCAATAGATGAACCCCATGGCAATAAGGATAGTTTTGGCTTTGCAACAGGTGGTTGGGTTGCTGCTCCTGCAACTGCACGAATCGTGGAAAAGCTAACTCCTGTTTTAGGCATAGTCCCTGAAAACAATCAAAAAGAAGTTATAGAAAAATCTCTATTTGTTGAGTATAATTCAAAGTCAGAGTTATCATAAATTCGAAGTGGAGGTGGTTGTATGTTAACAAAAGATTTCTCGCAATATCACGATGTAACAAGTGATTCCAAAGAAGTAGTTAAAGGTGGAATATTTGTCGCTATCAAGGGCTTAAAAAACGATGGACACGATTGTATAGACGAAGCTCTCCAAAATGGCGCCAAGTTGATAATTGTAGATAAATCCTACAAAGATAAAGTAAGCAATCTAGATGTTACTAAATATCTAGAAGTAGATGATACACGTAAAGCTTTAAGGGATATAGCATCAACGATCTATGAGCAGCCAAAAAATATTGTGGCTGTAACCGGTACAAACGGCAAAACGTCAGTGGCTTGTTTTTATAGACAACTTATTGAACTGCTTGGTTATAAATCAGCATCGATTGGTACTTTAGGTGTTATGAGTACAGATGGAAAAGTTTCGCAAAGCATGTGCCTAACCACTCCTCCTGTGGGGCAAATTCATAAAATGTTGCATCAACTTAAATCACATGGAATTGAGAATGTGATTTTAGAAGCTTCAAGCCATGGCTTAGATCAAGACAGAATAGGGCGTATAAAAATAAGTACAGCTGCATTTACTAGCTTTAGCCAGGACCATTTGAATTATCATGGAAGTATGGAGAATTATTTAAAAGCTAAGTTGTTGTTGTTTAGTAAGGTGTTGCAAGATAATTCAATAGTGGTGATTAATAATGAAATGGAAATAGCGGATCAGGTGATTGAAGTCTGTAAAGCAAGGGGGCACCGTATTTACACCTATGGCAAAGCTGCAGATTTTCTTAATATATTGTCAATCAAATATAGGGAGGGCAAATCTCATGTTAAATTTTTATTGGAAGGTAAAAATTATAATAAAAGTTTCAATTTCATGGGTGATTTTCAAATTTATAATATCCTATGCGCGTTATGCCTTGCTATAGCTAAGGGTTTTGATAAGCAGCGATGTTTATCTGTATTAAATAAACTTCAATTAGTTCCAGGTAGGATGGAGCCAGTTGATGGTTCAAATGTATTTGTAGATTTTGCACATACACCAGATGGCCTAGAAAAAGCTCTTACAGTGCTTCATGAAAATAAAGCCAAAGGAAGAGTAATAGTTGTGTTTGGTTGTGGTGGTGATAGAGATAAGGGAAAGCGAAGTAAAATGGGGAGTGTTGCAAATAAAATAGCAGATATAGCGATAGTAAGTGATGACAATCCAAGAACGGAAGACCCTGCTGCAATTAGAAAAGAAATTATGGCACACTGTCCAAAAGCAATAGAAGTAGGAGGTAGAGAAGAAGCTATTAAAACAGCAATAGAGATGATGAAACCGGATGACTTATTGCTAATCGCAGGGAAGGGGCATGAGCAAACTCAGATCATTGGAACCGAGCACTTTCATTTTAATGACATAGAAGTGGCAAGGAGATATCTCTAGTTTTAAGTTGCCACTAGGGGCGGTAAGTGTTAAAACTAAAGATGCGCACAAATATAACATGGGGAGGTATAAATGTGTATAGTAGGTTGCAAAATTGGGAAAGACTTGCCCGAAGGAGGGATATTCGAAGTTTTTGTTTCTCGTCTAGCTTTTCTCCCTGTGGCGCTTTCTAGGTATTGTACTAATTCATCTGGAATAACTAACTGTGTGATAGAAGGTCTATCTGCGGCAAAACATGAAAAGGACTGTAAATATCCCCATTCTGCACAAGTAAGTTATTCCCCGCTATCTAACGAAACAAAAGCTTTAAGAAAAGATCCTGAATATGCAAAAAAAGTTTTAAAGATCGTGTGTCCTCCCGACCTTGAAGGGCAAGTGCAAGACTATACAAACTGTGTAGTTGGTAAGATAAAGAAGAGTGAAACGCTAGATGCAGGGAATGTTATATTAAATTATACTGTCCAGGATGGTGTAGCTACATTAGTCGAATGTAAAGATGAGCTAAGAGCAGTTGTAGAAGGAAATCTCAGCTTATTAAGCCCTGAATTAAATCTAATGCCTTTAGCTATGCAAGTAGGAGGGGCTGTTAAAAGCTTATTGGATTCGGCGGCGGATGATGGTAACTTTAGCTCATAGGGGTTCTTAACCTAAATACTTCTAAAAGAATTGTATATTCTCCTGTTTTTGTGTAATATCTTCGTTTAATCAATGCAATTCAAAAAAATGAAAATTAGCGATTATTTTTTACCTATTTTGAAAGAAGAGCCCGTTGGGGCTGAAGTTGTCTCTCATAGGCTTATGATTAGATCAGGAATGATCCGTCAACAAAACTCAGGTTTGTATGTTTGGTTGCCTTTAGGGCTTAAGGTATTACAAAAAATAGAAAACATAGTGCGTGATGAAATGAATAAAGCTACTGCGCTAGAGGTTCTCATGCCATGTGTCCAGCCTTCTGATTTATGGCAAGAGTCTGGGCGTTATGACAGTTATGGAAAAGAAATGTTGCGCATTAAGGACAGGCATGAAAACAACTTGCTTTTTGGCCCCACAAATGAAGAAGTAATAACGGATATATTTCGCAATAATATAAAATCATATAAAGAACTACCTAAAAATTTCTACCAAATACAGTGGAAATTTCGTGATGAAATTAGACCTCGCTTTGGCGTTATGCGTGGCCGCGAATTTTATATGAAAGATGCTTATAGTTTCGATGTTGATGAAGAAAGCTCAGAAAAATCATATGATAATATGTTTGGGGCTTATCTCAAAATCTTCAAGAGATTGGGACTGCAGCCTATCCCTGTAAGAGCAGAAACCGGGCCAATCGGAGGAAAGTTGAGCCATGAATTTCATGTAATCGCAGATACAGGGGAAAGCGATATATTCTATGATCCGCTAATAGTAGAAGAAGCAACAAAGGACAACCCGGATATAATCAAGCTTAAATCGCTCTATGCAGTGGCCGACGATATGTATAATGAACAAAAATGTCCTTTATCTAAAGACAAATTAAAGAAACACAGAAGCATAGAGGTGGGTCATATTTTCTATTTTGGTACAAAATATTCTGAGCCAATGAAAACTCAATTTATGAATGAGCAAGGCAAACCAGTTTACCCGCATTGCGGATCTTATGGCATAGGTATCTCGAGACTCGTTGCTGCTATTATAGAAGTTTTCCATGATGATAAAGGTATAGTATGGCCTCAAGCAGTTGCTCCTTTTGATATGTCTTTGATTAATTTACATACTAATGATGAAGTGTGTAACCAGATGTGTGATAAGCTTTATAGCAAGCTTACAGAATTAGGAGTAGAAGTGCTATATGATGATTCTAAATCCAGTCCAGGTTATAAATTTTCTACCCATGATTTAATAGGCGTACCTATGCAAATTATTGTAGGCTCAAAATTAGCCAAGCAAAATAAATTAGAGCTCAAAGATAGAAAAACAAATAAAATTATGGAGTTAGATGTAGATTCTATGATTTCCACGATTAAAAAAGAATCTAGTAAATGAGATTATTACTTATTGAACTATCGATCGCATTGAGATATTTGCGAGCAAAAAAGCGAGAAGCTTTTATCTCAATAATATCAATTTTGTCACTGCTTGGTATAACACTCGGGGTGGCGGCGTTGATTGTTGTGATGGCAGTAATGAATGGATATCGCATCGAACTTACTGAAAAATTAAAGGGATTTAATAGTGATATCGTTATTACAGGCGACGATTACAAGTTAAAGCGTTACGTTAATATAATCAATAAAATCAAGAGAATTCCTGAGATTAAGACAATTGCTCCGGTTGTTAATGAACAATCGCTTCTTATCTACAATCAAAATTCTGTAGGAGTTATGATTAAGGGAATTAAAAACTCAGACATGACAAAATATATATTTTTACTGGGTAAAAAGAAAAAAATGAAACGTGCAAACGGAATCATAATGGGGGGTATTCTTGCGCGGTCAATGCATATTAAAGTTGGAGACTCCATACAGTTGGTTTCTCCTAAATTTAAAAAATCTTTTATTGGAAAGCCAGTGCCTAAAATGGAGGAATTTTATGTTGAAGGTATATTTAAAAGTGGCTTAAGCGAATATGATGGTGCTTATGTTATTATGGGATTAGAGCAAAGTCAAAAATTCTTCGAATTGAATCAAGGTATTAGCAGGGTAGAGGTTTTCCTTAGTCAAACAGATGACACACGAAAAATTACTTCACTAATTGCAAGCACGCTTGATCATCAATATCGCGTCATTGATTGGCAAACTATGAACTACAGTATATTTAATGCGCTTAAAACTGAGCGGGTGGTAATGTTTGTCATATTAGCTTTTATCATACTTGTTGCAGCATTTAACATCATTTCAAGTTTAGTGATGTTGGTAATGGATAAAACAAGAGAGATAGCCATTTTGAGAACTATCGGTTTTTCAAGATGGTCTATAATGCGCATTTTCCTAATTACTGGCATGATGCTTGGAATAGCTGGTACGTTTTTAGGGATCATAAGTGGTATTGCATTTGCATATAATATAAATGATATCAAAGAATTTTTATCCTCAATCACAGGTACAAATCTCTTTGATCCGATAATTTACTATCTGGATGCTTTGCCATCGAAAGTTGATAGAAATGATGTGCGTGGAATTGCTATTCTTTCTCTCGTTATCTCGTTATTTTCTGCATTATATCCAGCCTATAAAGCAAGTAAGTTATTACCAGTGGAGGGACTCAAAAATGACTGAACTGGTTTTACAAGTAAAAGGATTATCAAAATCTTTTAAACAAGGCAGAAACAAAATTACTATTTTAGACAACGCTGATTTTGAGCTTAAAACTAATGAAGTAGTAGCATTAGTTGGACCATCTGGTTGTGGTAAAACTACATTTTTACAAATGCTTGGTTTGCTCGATGTGCCCGATAAAGGTAGTATCATTATTAAAGATATAAATTACAGCAAAGTAATATTCGATTATAAAAAAACAATTTGTCGGCGGTATAATATAGGATTTATATATCAAGCCTATAATCTTTTAAATGATTTTACTGTTTTAGAAAACACCATGTTGCCATTGCGTGTTCAGAGTGTCTCTAAATCTCAGGCAAAGAAAAAGGCATTAGCTCTATTAAAGGAGTTGGGATTAGAAGAAAGAGTGAGTCATTTACCTGCGCAACTTTCAGGTGGTGAACAACAAAGAGCTGCAGTTGCTAGAAGTATTATACATGAGCCATCTATTATTCTTGCAGACGAACCTACAGGGAATCTAGATCACGATAACTCTATCAAGGTTATTAATATATTGATTGAATTGGTTAAAAAACTAAAGAAAAGCCTGTTTATGGTGACGCATAATATGGAAATTGTAAAAAAAGCCGATAGGATTATGACAATTGATAATGGCAAACTCGTTAAATATAAATAAGGGGTGTGCTAAGGTGTATAAAACTATAGCGTTAATAGTGGCAGCAGGTGAGGGCAGGCGCCTTTCTAGCGATATTCCCAAGCAATATATAAAGGTTAGCGATAAAAGCTTACTCACAAGAACAATTAATCAGTTTGCCGAGCATCCTCTTATTGATGCGGTGATTGTGGGAATTCATCCAGATTATGTACAGCAATATAATGATTCTGTTCAAGGAATAGAAGGTGTATTACCATATGTCATTGGTGGAAAAAGGCGGCAAGATACAGTATATAATGTCTTAAAATCTTTGCTCCCATATAATCCAAACAACGTTTTAATTCACGATGCAGCCAGAGCTTTTATTAAAGCTGATACGATAACTAATATAGTAAAAGCACTGGGAGGTGATTGTGATGCTGTACTTGCTGCAACAAAAGTTGCCGACACGCTGAAATACGCTAAAAATAAAATGATAGAAAAAAACATGCCTAGGGACGATTTGTTTTTAGCGCAAACCCCGCAAGGATTTGACTATCAACTTATTTACGATTTATATCAAAAACATAACCATATTGATTTTACTGATGATGTTTCGTTAGTTGAGCATGATGGAGGGCAGGTCAAAATAATTGAATCACCATTGTCTAATTTTAAAATTACAACATCAGAAGATTTGATTTTTGCAGAGCGGATATTAAAAAATAATATAAAAACAAGAGTTGGATCTGGCTTTGATGCGCATAAATTCATAGCTCCTAAAAAAGGAGCAAAAACCACTATAACGCTTTGTGGAGTGAAGATACCATGCCCATATGAAGTTATTGCACATTCAGATGGAGACGTCGCTCTGCACGCATTAACGGACGCTTTATTGGGTGCAATAGGGTCAGGGGATATAGGCATGCATTTTCCTCCAAGCGATTCTAAATGGAAAGATGCATCTTCTGATCAATTTATTAAGTTTGCAAAAGATCTTATAGCAAAAAAGGGCGGAGTTATTAATAATGTTGATATCACGATTATTTCTCAAGTTCCCAAAATTTCTCCATACCGTGAGAAATTTACTCAGCAGCTATCAAAAATATTAGACATTCCAAAAGACGCAATAAATATAAAGGCGACAACTACCGAAGGTATGGGTTTTACTGGTAGGGAAGAGGGGATAGCTTGTCAGGTGGTGGTTAGTGTGGAAATAAAGTAGTAGTACTCCCTGTTATTAAAAGAGAGTACTAAAAAAGAATCTCGGAGACGCTAAAAGAATCTCCGAGATTTTTATTTTATGTGTGGCGTCTACAGCGTTGTTTTTTTAATAAAAAAAACATACACCACTAACAGCACTCACCAACAGTATGGTTATACTCTGTGCCATAACAACACATTCCCATAAGTTGTTGTTGCTCTACTACATCCACAATTTTTTCTGGTGAATCGTCAGTAGGTTGTTCTTCTTCTTGGTCTTCTGCGAAGAGGTCACGAAACAAGTCTTCTTCTTCTTCTTCTTCTTCTTTTGCGTTTTCTTCTTCAAGAATTTTAAAACTATCAAATAGAGATTTCATGTCCTGATCTTCAGAATATGCAACAGCTTTTACTACATCACTATCTTCTGTTAATAAAGTAAATTTCTGATTTAATGCTATTTTAAAAAGTTCTTGATCTTGATCTTCAACAGCTTTTAAAGCAAGAGTTTTTAAGTTTTCATCTAAGTTATTTGCAGTAATTAGTTGAATAAGCTCAATACTATTTTTTGTTATCAAGTTATTTAAAATGGCAGCATTAATGATTTTAGTATCACCGTTATTGATAGCAGTTCTCATTGAGCCTTGGTCATGTTTACAACCAGCACCTAATAATATAACAGCTACCTCTGTTTGGTTATTCTTAATAGCAACAGATAATGGGGACTGCTCTTGGAATTCATAGGGTACAGAAGAATCATCTTTTTCAATTGTATCAAGAGATAGTCCTTTTGCGTGCGCAGCTTCAAGTACTTTTAGTGAACCATCTTTACTTGCTTTACAAAGATTTGATGAGGTAGGATTCGCACCAGCCTCAATACCCCTTGCGGCAATGTCATCTTTGCTAAGTTCAATAGCTTTGTTTGTTATCGCATTTAAATGCAGTGTTTGCTCAAAAGCTGCTGTAATAGCGTCAGCCATATCGTTTGTAACAAGGTCTTGTATTGAATGTTGATCATTTGTACATTTAGCTGTTCTTATTAAAAAGGCAGCTACCTCTGTTTGTGTATTCTTAATAGCAACAGATAATGGGGACTGCTCTTGGAATTCATAGGGTACAGAAGAATCATCTTTTTCAATTGTATCAAGAGATAGTTTTTTTGCGTGCGCAGCTTCAAGTACTTTTAGTGAACCATCTTTACTTGCTTTACAAAGATTTGATGAGGTAGGATTCGCACCAGCCTCAATACCCCTTGCGGCAATGTCATCTTTGCTAAGTTCAATA
>Ga0233431_1000648_pt1 | contig 72881 bp, 67 predicted proteins | sample SI_118_April2016_FD_179867 | JGI IMG/M metagenome (GOLD analysis project Ga0233431, IMG submission 179867) | Seawater microbial communities from Saanich Inlet, British Columbia, Canada - SI_118_April2016_200_MG | ecosystem: Environmental > Aquatic > Marine > Inlet | place: Canada: British... | reverse complement strand
CTTCGCCAGTATTCAAGAGATCAATGGGAAGCATATTGGAAGGAAAAACTGGGTATAAAAAACTTCTTCAAAATTGAGATAAATGATGTTGAGATTTTGCCATGCCCAACCTTTTGAACGATACTAAATAATTACATCCGGTACGGTAACCTTGATTTTTACATATACCCAAGGGCAAAAAAATCCTGATGGATCTCATTTCAAGACGCTTAAGACGATCTCCACAGGCACAAAAGGTGATCAGGAAGCAGGAATACTCTGGTTTAACGACCTTCTTCGGGCATCTTTCCGACGGGCTCGAAAGGTCGACCGTCAAGGTGGAGACAGCGTTTCATGGATTATGAATTGTCTCTTTCCTTGTTCACTCACTGTCCCGATTTTCTATTCTTCTATCTGTTCCATGTTACCCATCGCCTCAATGTGGCAGTACTCTTTTTCCCGACCGGCAAAATGTCCAGCCTGGCTATGCACCCATTAGCCTGCTCTTCAATATATTGAAGAATTGTTTCGTCAATTTACATATTGCATTGCATAACTCCCAATTTGGGATTAATATCTTAGGCATGAGAATCATCGCCCTTTCGACTTTAAAATCGTTTTGGAAAGATAATCCGGGATACGCAGATGCAATTGGTCCTACATTGGTTTGGTACCGTCATGCCTTGAAAGCCGATTGGGCTACACCATCAAATGTAAAAGAAGATTTCAAAAATGCCAGTATTCTTAAAGACGGACGAGTAGTATTTAATATTGCTGGAAACAAATATCGATTAGTTGTTTGGATTAATTACGCCTATAAAGTGATATATATACGCTTTATCGGTACTCATGCTCAATACGACAAGATTGATGTACATACCATTTAACCAGGACAGCCCTATGAACATCAAACCAATCAGAACCGAAACTGACTATCGTTTTGCGCTTAAGGAAATCGAATCTTTGATGATGGCAGAGCCAGACTCACCCGAAGGTGAGAAACTGGATGTACTCGTCACGCTTGTCGAAGCATACGAAGCTAAACACTTTCCATTAGATCTTCCCGACCCGGTCGAAGCCATTAAATTCGAGATGGAGCGCAGAGGTTTGACTGCAAAAGATCTTGAGCCGATGATAGGTAAGCGAAATCGTGTATTTGAAATTTTAAATCACAAGCGACCGCTTACGCTCAAAATGATTTGGAAACTGCACGAAGGATTGGGCATCCCGGCAGAATCGTTAATCAGACCACCACAAACGCATATTTGATCAAGTTAGGGAAACCCAAAGCCGGCAAATGAACTTCGAAAAAACCCTAAAGCCATTCAGGTGATATCCCACGCCCGTAAACCCTTATAAAAATTGACTTGGGATATCTTCCACCATATTACCCCTTTTTCAAGCATCCTAGTCGGCCCATCTGAAAATCTAATTCTTATAATCAGATATTTCAAAATCCCTGAAACGATTTGCCGCACTTTTTTCAACCTCCCGTTGTTTACTGCTATGTCATGTTATCACCCGACAGTTAGTCCGATTTAGAAGCGGTATGGCTTTTTCAGGGCCACCCCCAGGGTGATGCTGTCTTCATCGAAATTCGCCACCGCTTTCTCGCCGCGAGCCAGCGCGATGGTCGCCGGGTTCATCCAGCCCATGGCACCGAAGATCAGCCCCCGGTTCAGCCGGTAGCGTGGGATATACCCACTGTACGAACAAATTCCAATCATATAGAAACTCCTTTGGTCATTTCAGATCAATAAATAATTACATCCGGTACGGTAACCTTTTAGATTTAGAATACGGTCGTGATCAACATCGGACAATCGCCTGAAACGAGTAATTTTGTATCACCAGAATTGACTAGTCATTTCTGATGGGCCGAAAAACAATCTTTCGTTTTTTTGAAAGGATTTTCTATCGTATACTCCCTCTACTTCAATTCATCGAATTATCCTGAGCTACATGGCGATGTGTTATGATCGCACTCTTATTCACTGCATGATATGCGGTGAATTATCTTGACCGTGCAGCGAATAGCCTCTATAATCACCTTAAATAATGCGGTGATTAATATGTGGATATATGAACATCAAAACTGGCCTGACTTTACATGGAATGCTGAAGCCCTTGTCTTCATGCTGTCGGACGTGCGCCATCGCCAGGGGCGTTTGCTGGGCCGCATGGAAGGGCTGGGCTTTGAACTGAAACGTGAGGCCGGGCTAAGCACGCTGACCAATGATGTGGTAAAATCTTCAGCTATCGAAGGCGAAGACCTCAACCCGGAAGAAGTTCGTTCCTCCATTGCTCGCAAGCTGGGAATTGATATTGCCGGACTGATTCCTGCCAGCCGTGATATAGACGGCATCGTTGAGATGATGTTGGATGCCACGCAGCTGTTTTCCAAGCCATTAACCAGAGGTCGCCTGTTCGATTGGCATGCAGCACTGTTCCCCACAGGGCGCAGTGGTATGCGCCGGATCACGGTTGGTGACTGGCGTACAATAGATGCCGGTCCCATGCAGGTTGTGTCCGGCCCCATCGGCAATGAAAAAATTCACTTTGAGGCCCCAGGCGCTGAGCACTTGGAAGAAGAGATGCAGGTTTTTTTGAAGTGGCTTGATAACGGCCTCGATATTGATCCTGTTTTGAAGGCAGGCATCGCCCATTTATGGTTTGCGACCATCCACCCCTTTGCGGATGGGAATGGCCGAATTGCACGAGCGATCAGTGACATGTTATTGGCTCGCGCTGATGGAACGCAGGATCGGTTTTACAGCTTGTCATCGCAGATTGAGGCTGAACGTAAGGATTATTATAAGCAGCTTGAAAAACAGCAAAGCAGTTCTCCAGATATTACAGGCTGGCTTGCATGGTTTTTGGATTGTCTTGGAAGGGCAATATCAACTGCTGAATCGACACTTGGCAATGTTCTGTTCAAGGCGCAGCTCTGGGATACCATCAATCAAACACCCGTGAATGATCGCCAGCGCATCATAATTAACCGTATGCTTAGGGATGATTTCAAGGGATATATGAACACTTCCAAATATGCCAAACTGGCTAAATGCTCGAATGATACGGCGCTCAGAGATATTCAGGGGTTGAAGGATAGAGGGATTTTCATCCAGAACCCCGGCGGTGGACGTAGCACAAGCTACAGACTACTGAATCGAGAGGAAACGTAATCGAAGTGCTAAAGCGGTCTACCGTATGATATTCTCTAACTGCGCTGTTAATCTTCCCAGATGCAATATTTGAGATTTTCCAAATATTTTAGAAATCAGGGAGGTAAATAATAGAAGGCTAACAGCAGAAACAGGGAAACTCAATTGGATTTGCAGATAAAATTCAGAGGGATATTTCTTTAAAATCCCTTGCACCTAGAGAATTGAGGGCTGTTCTGTTTTTAAATCTTGGCGGGATCGGGAAAAGATGGATACTAAGGAAGGTTTACGGGGTCTTGCCTGTTATCAAAAATAGCATGAATTATGATTGTACCGTCCTCAATCGTATAGAATATGGAGAAAGGGAACCGCCGGACGGTACATCTGTGAAATGAGGCATAAGGTTTTTCATATGATTCCGGAAAAGCAAGAATCCTCTTTATCGCAAATTCTATGCAATCTAAAAACTCAAGTCCCAAACCCTTTCTTTGATCTTCATACCATCTAATAGCTAATCGAAGATCATCTTCTGCTCTTGGCGTATATTTAAGCTTCATCAAAATTCAGACCTTATCTCTTGATGAACCTGTCTCCAATCATTCACGTCAAGTGTTCCATCTTGAAACTCTTTTTGACGCTTGTCTAATTCAGATTTTTGCCACTCAGGCATCGGTAGCTTTGAATTGGTTCTTGCAATAAGATCCCAAATATCTTCTACAAGCAGAATTTTTTCGGAAAGCTCAAGTTTTTTAATCTCAGCCAGTATATCGTTTGGTTCCATAGTGATCCCTATGTTAAGATATGAAGTTCTGTTGTACGGCCAGAGTAACATATTCGTCTGAAAAACAAAATCAGGAATTGATGATCAACTTTCAAAATTACAATTTCACAAAAATGAACCGACTTAGCTGTTTGGCAAAGGGGTAATACGGTGGAGGTGGAATATTTTCAATAACAACGGGACCTAGCGAGGAGGGTTGTCACTTGATTGAAGATTTAAATTACTATTGATCTAATTGCGACTTGGTTTTTTCTGGATTTTGCCGGCAATCCAAGACTCTCCAGACAGTTAATTGGTTTTCGCCATCCATCCTATACTAGATTGCATAGGGGAACCTTTTTGAAAGTAATCTATGAAATCCAAAGACCTCCATGTGCACGCCTCCATATAATACCAGCGAATCAATATCAGCAAGAAGCGAGTTTATAAAATACTCTCCCAGATTTTCTGCCTGATTTTCATAAAACAACCTTCCCACTAAAAGATCGTTGTACGCTGAATTAAGTATCCGGATTTTCATTTTGAGTCATTTCGTAATCTTCGCTTTGCTTCATCCCAATCTAATACCTCTTCCTGGCCGTTTTTCATTCTCTCTTCAGTTTCGGAAAGGACTTTTTTATGCCATTTTGGAGATTCAAAATCCTGATCCAACACTGTCAACTCTTCCCAGATAAACTCCATGATCTTTATTTTATCTATTCTGGGCAATTCATGAATATTCTGTAATATGTCCATAGTTTTCTCCTCGCTTGCAGAGCGCTTCTACATTTGCCTTTGAGTCTACCTGAACGGAAGTGAATTCTCAATGCATATTCCTGCGATTTTCTATGAGAAAGCATTAAACTAAATTATTGTTATTCCTCAAGAAACCCCTCCATATTTCAAATTGATGTGTCATATCAGACATGATAGTCTGCTAGGATCAATTGCAGCTGTGTGTCCCGGATTATCTTTCCAAAGCGGTTTTAAAGTCGAAAAGGCGATGATTCTAAAGGGGGCGCAACCAGCCTGAAATTTTGAGGATATAATCCAGGATTGTTTTGCAGCAATTCATCCTATCTCCACAGGCATAAAAGGTGATCGGCTTGCAGGATTGCTATTGGTTTAAGGGAATACCGGTACTCCTGGACGGCGCGAGGGATGATATCAAAAGATGTCGCCCCTCACCATTAGGCCTGTTATCCAAAACATTTTCAAACACCCGGGTCTGCGGAAAGAGGAGGAGACTGACCCTGTTTTTGAATTTTAACAGTGGACCTAAAAACCAGGGATGAGGGGCTAAGACCTGTCGCTGAGTTCTCAGCGCATGGCGCCTGGTATCCCTGCATCAATGGCGATTGCCTGCCCGGTAATCGTTTCGGATTTGCATAACAATACGGCCTGTTCCGCGATGTCTTGAGCACTGGTACCTCGTTTTAATATTGCCAGGTCCCTGACCTTTTTTTCGACATCTTTTGTAAGATTCTTTGCCACTCGTGTCCCTTCCACCAGCCCCGGACAAATAGCGTTCACGGTCACATCCGGTCCAAATGCAACCGAGAGGCAGCGGGTAAGATGGATCAGACCGGCCTTGCTGCAGGAATAGGCCATGCTGCTGCCCATCGGCGTCAGGCCGCCGATCGATGCAATATTGACGATGCGACCCGATCCATTGGCGCGCAAATGCTTTGCAAAAGCCCTTGATAGGAGGAACGGGCCCCGGAGGTTTGTTTCCAGCACCCGATCCCAGATATCCTCTGTCAGTGTATCCAGATCGGCAAAATCGATTCCGATGTTCCATCCGGCGTTGTTGACCAGAATATCCAGTTGACCCCATTCGTTGATAACCGTATCGACGCAGGCAAGAATGGAACTGTGGTCTCGCTGGTCAAGAGGAACGGTTGAACACTTCACACCTGTCGCCTGCATTTCAGACAGCAGTTGCTCCGCGGCTTCCTGGTCCCCCTCCAGATTTTCCACAAAGGATATGGTGACATGTACACCTTCTCGAACCAGCGCTCGTGTTATGGCGCTTCCAATCCCGCCGGCTCCCCCTGTTACAAGGGCTGTTTTTCCTCTAATTTCCATGTTTACTGCCTCTTTCGTTTTGTAAAATTGTTGGTTGCAAATTGGCCTGCTTAAGAATGAAATCGCCGCCCTGTCAACTGCTCATAATGAATGATTTTATCCGTTCCCGCGCCTGCTTTGATATGACCGGCGTGTCAACAATATCAAAACCATGGATACCGCCGGGGTAGAGGACAAGTTCGCTTTGTCTTCCCAGACTGACCAGTTTCGCATGCATGAACAGACTGTCATCCAATAACGGGTCCCATGTTCCTGCAGTAAGCAAGCTGGGAGGAAACTGATCGAGGTCGGCATAGAGGGGGGAGACGTCCGCAGTTCTTCTTTGGGATGCATCCGGAACGAACAGGTCGGCAAACCATTTCATGGTAGGGGTTGAAATAATCAGATTGCGTTCGCCCCAATTGACGACACTGGGCGTCAACCCAACATCATGAATCCCGTATGTCAGTACAGCCCCTTTAAATCCCGAATACTGGTGCTTTTCTCTCATACGGATGCAAGTGACTGCACTGAGATGAGCACCGGCAGATTCTCCTCCGACCATAATCCTATCAGTGCCAAATTCCTTCATCGCATTTTCTACCAGCCAGGCAGCCACAGCTTCACAGTCGTCCGCTCCGGCTGGGAAGGGGTGCTCCGGGGCCAGTCGGTATTGAACGCTCACGACAGCTACCTGACAGCTTGTGGCAATGTCTTCAAGCCAGTCATCCTGCAGGTCATAACTGCCGAAAACCCAGCCTCCCCCGTGGATATGAAGATACACCCCTTTGATCTGTTTTGGTCTGAACACCCTGATTTCGATATCCCGCTGACCCGTGTTTACCAGTACGTTATCAGCCAGGGCTGACCTGTATATGGGCACCACTTCGCCGGTCAACATCCTGCCTTCGGCGCGTGATTGTCTTGTTTCCTCGAGAGGAACCTGATCAAGCCTGGGAAACTTTGCCAGGGTCTCTTCCACAACCTGATTAAAGGCAATGACCTCTGGAGCAATTGCTTCCTTCAAAAATAATCCGGGGTCTATCGGATTTCTTTGTTCTTTCATAATTGGCATTCCTTAGGTCTAAAGAGTTGGACGTTTTTTATTTCCCCATGATCAAGTTTGGTAAGAAAAGTGATATTTCGGGTATATAGGTAAAGAGAATTAGATTCAGCAGCATTATGATGATGAATGGAAAAACGGCTTTGACGACTTTTGAAAAAGGCATCTTGGCCATCGGACCAACGACAAAGAGGTTTACGCCCAATGGAGGTGTCAAGTATCCAATTTCCATGTTGAATATGAAAATGATGGCAAAATGAATCGGGCTGATCTCAAACCTTGTCAAGGCCGCTGCCAGGATCGGAATCAGTATTATCATTGCTGAGATAATGTCCATGAACGTGCCCACCACGAGTAAAGCCAGATTGATCACCAAAAGAAACATAATTTTGGAATCGATGCTGGCAACCAGAAATTCAGCCAATTGCTCCGGAATCATCTCAAAGGTCAAGTATTCGCTGAAAGCGGACGCCGACGAAACAATGATTGCCAGTGAGGCCGTCTGTATACCTGCTTCGACGATTAACGATGGAAAAGTCTTGAGTTTTATCGAACGATAGATAAAAATCTCGATAACCACTGCAGCAAAAACCGACACAGCGGATGCTTCCGTAGCCGTAAAAATTCCGCCATAAATCCCGCCTAAAATAATAATCGGTAGCATTAGTGCCCAGATCCCGGTTTTCAGTGAATTGACGATCAATCTGAACTCGAGCTTCGTTCTAACGACTACTTTTTTTCTTTTTGTAATGAGCAGAGAATATAAGGAGAACGACAAGATCAACATCAAGCCTGGTAATATGCCTGCCAAAAAGAGTTTTCCCACGGATACAGATACAAGCGTTGCGTATATAATCATTGGGATACTTGGGGGAATCAGAATCCCCAATGATCCGGAAGACGCAATCAAACCTGCCGAGAAGCTTTTATCATAGTTTTTAGCTTCCATCGCAGGCAGCATAAAACTTCCTATTGCGATTACCGTAGCCGGCGAAGAGCCTGAAATAGCAGCAAATACCCCGCAAGAAAAAACCGTCACAATGGCCAACCCACCCGGTATAAAACCGATCAATGAATTGATAACTTTAACGATTTCTTCAGCCGTCTTACCCACAGTCATTATTTTTCCAGACAAAATAAAAAAGAGAACTGCCAGCAGCGAGTATGAATTAATCTTCGTAAATATAACCTCGCCCAGAGCGTCTATGGGAATGCCATTAATGATAAAGGCAAGCGCGCTCGTCAGAAACAGAGCAACGGTTATGGGTGTTGTACTGCAAATAAAAAGTATTAACGCGATTGGTATCATCCACTGCATAATCGGCTCTATTTGAATTGTAGTGATGTAACCTTTGTATCGATATTGGCATTGCCTCGCCAGAGGTATTTCTAAGTCTCTTTATTCCGAAAACTGTTCCACAAATTTTCAACTGACCTGATAACCATTAGAAGCGCGTCAAAAGGTACAAAAAAATATGGAATGTACATCGGGATTGACAGAGAGATCATTGTTTGCTTGTAAACCCAGTAATTAGACAAAGCACTGTATCCGATAATGCAAATGGAAACCGCATAAATGATAAACAAGATATCAGACAGGTATTCTGCTGCTTTTTTGAAACCCGGGAAAAAATGGAGTAGTACGTCTATTCGAATATGTGCTTTTGTGCGTATTGCAGCTGCACTGCCGATAAAAGTCACAGCAACGAACATGAAAGGGGCGATTTCTATCGGCCAGGCAAGGGAGTTGTTAAATAAATATCGCATGAGCACATTTATAAAGACACTTGAAACGGCGAAAACGGTCAACGCAACAATTGTAATCTCTTCCAGGCGCTGCAGGAATAAACCTATTATCTTCATATTACATACTCATCGTTAACTTAGGGTCGGCTCAAAAATTACTTGGCATTCTGTTTGTAAAATGTCCGGTCTTTTCGGGATTTTTGCGAACAGATTATGCCAAGTTATTATTGTACGATCCCTTAGGTGTTTCAAAAAAACCACTTTGATATTGCGAACACTGGGGAAATTGTATATTGCGAATCACATAGCCTCCCCGTTAATATATTGCTGACAAAGTATGGGGTTCTCCCATCGGGGATGGTTAAAGTCCCCTCACCTTCAAGCGAATCAGGAACAGCGAAATCGTCAGGGACAATAAGCGAGCCAGGCTTCTTAAACCTATACAACGTAAACTCAACAAATTCGTGTCACGGCTTCAGCCGAACAGCGAGTCCCCCGACTGGTAGTCGAGGGATTTTAAGCTCAGGGCTGCTGGCCGACGTGCGAATATTTTAATTTTGAAATTCTGCTCTGACTTCTGCAACAAACTTTTTGCCAATCTTATCGTCGAATTTGTCATAGACCGGTTCCATTGCCTTGATAAATTTAACTCGATCCGCTTTTGTCAAATGATGGATCGCAATTCCTTTTTTGCGGAATTCAGCTAAAACATCTTCATCAAGCTTTCGTTTGACTTCCCTTGATCTGGCCAACTCCTCTGTCACAATGCTCACGAACTGTTTCCTCAGCTTGTCCGGAAGTTGGTTTAAGAAATCGTCTCTAACCCAAAATATATTCCCACCATACCAATGTTGGGTGAGATATATATTTTTTACCACTTCATCAAATTTTACCAGCTTGAGGATTGATGGTGCGCTTCCGAGTCCATCAACCACGCCCTGCGTCAGTGAGACATACACTTCACCAAAGGGAAGTGGTGTTGGGCTGAGACCCATCTCCCGGATGTACGCCATCATGATCTTTGACTTCGGTACCCTGAATTTCATCCCGGATCCGCTTACATCGTCAAAGGAACGCAGGGGCTTTATGGATGCAAGAGAATAATAGCCAGCCTCCGCTTGACCCAGACCTGTTATACCATACTTTTTCAAACCGTTGAGAACTTTCTCGTAGTGTTTGCTTTCTAAGAATCTGTCTAATGCATCATAAGAGGGAAACATAAATGGTAAATTAAAAATGTCAATAGTCGGTCCGAAGTTGGCACTGACGGCAGCGCTAATCACAGCACCCTGAAGTACGCCTTTCTGGAGCTTGTTGAAAGTTTCTATCTCATCTCCCATTTGTCTGGAGTGATAGTATTTTGCTTCAATCTGACCGTTTGTCTCAGCGTTTAACCGATCCGCTATCCATACCCCGGCTTTTGTTAGCGTTAACGCAAGGGGGGCGGCGTTTGCAAACCTGAATTTGTATGTTTTTGCCCAGGAAGTACTTGCAGAGCATACGAAAAAAAGAACCATCATGCTTATGGTCATCTTTTTTAATTTCTTTATTCTCATTTTCCTCTCCTAATGCGAGGTTAATATATTTGACGGAGTTCCTTGACCAGAAACTACGCTTTGAAAATAACAACATTTATCCCAATAAATAAAGCCCCCTTTCCAATCTGAAAAAATCGCGTTGGAACTCAGACGATCAATTTATTGGACAATTTTGATGAAATTCAACCCGCATAAAAAAGGTTTTCGAACGTGATCCTGCCATGAAATGTCGGATTATCAGAATACCACCGTTCGCAGCTACCTTTTTCAGGTAAATCCATCTCCGCCGCCGCACCGTCCATTACCTGCTGTACGGGATCCTTTTTCCATACCTATCCGGGTATTCCTTAAATATAAGACCGGCATCCCTGGCAAGCGTATTCGTTTGACCAGAATAAGTAACACCGGTAGTTGTTTTCAATCGATTCATGGTACTAGACCTTTTTGAAGACACGATTTCCTTTTTTTATGTTGATGTTCAATCAATGTCCCGGTTTTCTATTCTTCTATCTGACAAATCCTGTATAAAATGCATGAGATCACTGAAATGCCGGCTGCCTTTCATATCACAGATCTCATCAAAACGAGATGCGATTTCTTCAGACGACGCGATATTTTCTGAATCGAAATATAGGCCAGGACTTTCTTGCATTTGTACTCGGGCATAGTAACCGCCTCCAACAGAAAAAATATCTCCGGTTGACTGACATTGATCACTGCAGAGATAAGCGACCAGGCTCGATACCCATTCCGGCTTTAAGCTTCCATTAAGATCTTTTGGAAAAACGCCCGCAGACGATGCCATCGGGGTAACGGCCAATGGTGCGATGGTATTAACAAGAACGTTGTATTTCTGTCCTTCGAGCTTTAAAGCGTTCATAAATCCAACAATCCCCATCTTTGCAGCTGAGTAATTTGTCTGGCCAAAATTGCCGTATAACCCGGACGCAGAGGTTGTCATCACAATTCGGCCGTACTCTGCTTTTTTCATGAAAGGATAAGCGGACTTAACCGGATAGATACTTCCGAAGAGATGTACATTGATCACGTCTTCTATCTCTTCAACGGTCATCTTTGTCAGTGTTTTATCTCGGATAATGCCAGCATTGCATACCAGAATATCACAGCTGCCAAATTGATCGATGGCCGTGCCAATCACCTGCTGAGCCCCTTCATAATCTGTTATATCATGGGTATCCAGGACTGCATCCCCCCCGGCTTTGATGACATCATCAACCACTTTCTGCGCCGGGGAGACCGTGTCCCCTTCACGTATTGTGTCCAGGTCATTAACAACTATTCTGGCACCGCGGGAGGAAAGATAATGGGCATGCGTTTTTCCCAGCCCGCGTCCGGCACCGGTTATCACAGCAACTTTATTTTTAAAATCTATAGTCATTGCATTTGTGGAAAACTAAACAATCATGAACCCTTTTCGAGACGTCGAAAATCGACATCAAGAATCATTATTGAAACCCACTTAAACCGCATGCCACTGCTCTTTTAATTCTTCAGGGCTGAAGCTTTGAAACGCGCGGATGATGTGATCCAGAAATGGGCTTTTTACATCAACCTCTTCAGCAAGTTTTTTTGCATGTTCCAAATCTTTAAGGCTCAAATCGTAAGCAACCTTCGCCAGATCATCTGACTGTGAAAATGTCTGGAAGACAGCTCGCCCTTTCTCCCAGTCCTGAGTCGCAAAATTTCGACCGGAGCTTTTATCCATCACTGAAGTAAGTTTTTTCAAATCCATTCCGCTTTTTTGGGCAGTAAGCATGGCCTCAACCCCCAGGAACAAATTCGTTATACCGAGTATGTTATTTACCAGTTTAGAAATTTCTCCGGTCCCCAACTCCCCCATATGATGAATATTTTCACCCATCACCTTAAAGATCGGTTGCATTGCTTCAAAGTCTTTACTGTCACCACCGACCATAATACTGAGTTTACCCTCAGCAGCCCGTGTGGGAAATCCACTTACAGGCGCATCCAGCAAGCGCACATTTTTTTTAGCACATAGCGGAGCGAGCATTTGTACGGTTGACGGCAAGACCGTACTCATCACAGCCAGGTACAATGTCTTGTCTGCATCAATACTGTTTAATAACCCTTCAGGCCCCTCAAGAACTTCCTGAACCTGGGCATCATTCGCAACCATAACAATAACAAAATCGCATACGGCGCAATCCGAAGGTTTTTCAGTCGTTTTAGCCCCCAGGTTACTGAAATTTTTCAAGGCTTCAGCGTTTTGGTCGCAAACACAAAGTTGGTAACCAGACTGAATAAGACGCTTTGCCATTGGGGCACCAATACTACCAACTCCGATAAAGCCAACCGACATCATTTTGTTCTCCATGCGTAAGTTTAAAATCTGAATTCAGGCTGACTTTCTGACAGCAGCCTTATTTTTTTTGAACCAGTTCAATATAGACACCATTAAATTCCTCTGGTTGAATCAGGGCGATCCTGGTTTCTCTGGAACCGTTTTTTATTTCGTTCCATACGAACTTCACGCCCTGCGATTGAAGCTGGGCAAATGTCTTTTCAAGATCCGCCACTTCAAAAGCGAGATGAAACACACCTTCACCGTGCTTTTCAAGCCAATCGGTGACCAGACTGTTTTTTGCTGTCGTATTCACCAGTTCGATGTTTATGTTACCCTCTGTCAGAAAGGCCACCTTGTAGGGCACGTTTTCTACCTCAACCTCCTCAACTTCCTTTAATTCCAGCCCCAACATGGTAAACTTGGAAACACTTTCTTTAATGTTGTTAACAGCGATGCCAATATGCTCGATTTTCAGGGTCATAATCTTCCTTTCATTACGGTTTGGACACAACTTGAATTCCTGCCTTTTTCCTGTCCCAGGCCTCACCGATCCCCTTCTTCCGGAGTTCAAATTTCTGAGTTCTTTCGGTAGCTGTCTTAGGGAAGGCCTCAAGAAATTCCACGTACCGGGGCACCATGAAATAGGCCATGCGCTCTTCACAAAACTTGATCAGATCAGCGGGATCAAGCCGTTTGCCTGGTAGAAGAACCACGTAAATCTTGACGTCATCCTCCCCCAGTTCGGCAGGTACCCCCACAGCTGCCGATTCGAACACGCAGGGGTTAGAATTTACCGTCTTTTCAATTTCATAGGATGACATATTTTCACCCATTCTTCGAATACAGTCCTTGATGCGATCAACAAAATAAAAATAGCCGTCTTCGTCCATGTACCCGCTGTCACCGGTATGAAACCACCCGTCATCCCAGGCGGCAGCTGTTTTATCAGGCTGCTTGTAATATCCTGAGAACATCGAATGGGGAATTTTTTCTTTTACCATAATTTCACCAATGTCCCCGATCGGCACCTCCTGGTTGTTCTCATCCCAGATGGTGACGTCTGCAATGCGGGTCGGTTTACCTATGGAACCGACACGGATGGCCTCCGGCGGGTTACAGAGAGGAAGTGCACTGTTTTCGCTTGATCCATAACCTTCTAGAATCGTCATCTTGAACCGGCGCTCAAAATCCCGCCAGATCTCTTTTGGCGCTGCCCCGCCAAATGCAATCCGTAAAGGGTTTTTCGCATCACTTTCCAGATCCGGCTGTTTCATCAATATTGTCAGTATGCCGCCTATATAATTGAAGATCGTCGCCTTGGTCTGACGGATTTCATCAAGGAACCGGGAAGCCGAAAACTTTTCCTTGAGCACAAAGGGTCGTCCTGAAAACAGAGATCCCATTGTGGTAAACATCTGGGCGTTTGCATGAAAAAGCGGCAGCGCGGTGAAAAAGATGTCGTCCTCCCTGCATTTAATGATATCCTCAATCCAGACCCTGGCCGTGTTGATATAATTGAAATGCGTGACCATGGCACCTTTCGGCCGGCCCGTTGTCCCTGACGTGTATATGATTCCCAGGGTATCGCTATCTTTAACCATTGCCGGCTGAGGAGCCGTGGTGTCCGCTTTTTCCAGCTGTGTCTGCAGAGAAATAAAATGGTCCGGGGTGCTTTCAGGCGCACCCCGCCAGATTCTCTGCTGAAGATTCAGCAGATCTTTTTCGACAGAAGCATATTCATCATAGAGGCTTTCATCCAAAATGATCCACTTGGCATCACAATGATTGATAATATAGGTCAGTCCGTCCCCGCGCAGATGGATGTTTAAGGGAACCATAACGCCACCCAGATGGGCGAGAGCAAACCAGATATAGATAAATTCAGGACAGTTCGGGAGAAACAGGCAGACATGATCGCCTTTTCCAACGCCCATGTCGGCAAGGACATTAGCTGTTTTGTTCACATTCTGCTGCAAGGTCCCAAAATCGATGACCTGGTCGCGAAAAACCATAAACGGTCTGGTTGTATCGGTCTGCGCGCGTTGCTCAATTAATTCCCTTATATTCATGGGCTGCTGTGGGTTGCTTGTTATCGGTTGCCTTCTGATGCTGGGAGGTTCTGCAGTCGTCAATCGCTGCTCTTCCAGGAGTCTGTTTCTCTCAATTTAGATTTAGAATACGGTCGTGATCAACATCAGACAATCACCTGAAACGACTGTTTTTGTATCATCATAATTGACTAGTCATTTCTGGCAAACTTAAAAAAATCTGTGACTATTCGGCAAAAGTACCGCTTCAGCCGTCCGGTTTCCTGACACGGATTTCTCCCAAAGGTGTTCAGGAAATCTTCCCGATAATCGGATATCCTAAGTTTTCGGAATTCTTTTAAATCGTGTGAAAACCTGATCAGGATTTGATACATAATAAATCACTTGCCCATGAAGCGAATCAGCACTATAATCGCTTTATAAATTGAGACGTTTGGGAGATTGATTGCTTCAAAAACAAACACGAAATCATGGATTATATCTGGCAGTATCGCAACTGGACCCATTTTGAATGGGACGACAAAGCCCTGATCAAACAGCTTGCCCAGGCGCGCCTGGCCCAGGGTAAACTAATCACGAGATTTGGGTCACTCGGAATCGGCCTGATGGAAGAGGCGCAGGGTGGGCTTCTTGAGGATGAGGTATTGAAAACAGCTGAAATCGAAGGCCTTAAACTCGATCCGGATTCTGTCCGGTCTTCAGTGGCCAACCGACTGGGACTTCCGACAGCGGGCCTGCCATTTCACGGCGCCTCCCCATGATCGCTTACCGGACGAGATGAATACCTTTCTGGCCTGGTGAAAAAGCAGTCTGGCAAATATGGAGGGATTGATTCGGGCCGGTGTCGCGCATTTCTATTTCGTGACCATCCACCCGTTTGAAGACGGAAACGGACGTAGACTGGCCGGAAAACGGCGCTTGAAAAATTGTGGAACTTCAGCAAAGCCGTGGGCTGGGGTATTATCAGCAGATGATTTTATCTGCGAGAACGAGAAAAAATGGTGTAGGCGATGCCAACCCAATGGTTTCGGACCTGGTGGGGAGAGTTGGTGCGACGTGTTTCATTTAATGCCACGTGAAACACTTGGGTAGTCGATTGAACTAAAATGAGAAGTAAATGTAAAAAATTCACCATATCCAGCTCAGAGTATCTTAAAGGTATGACAGGTTCGAAAGGATTTTCTGATGGATCTTTTTTAGTGATCTTTCACTTACACCGGCATGTTCCGCATAGGTCGGCCAGTTAGAGACAATGCCTGCGATTTCATCTATCACCGAGAGCGTATCGTTCTTTTTAAGCCCGGATTTTTCAGCCAGGTGAATTATATCTATTTTGGAAGGAGATTTCCCTTCTCCATTGATCGTCATGGTGTGTTCGCCCCCCGGACCCGGCGAGAAGGTCAGGTCATATGCAGGGGACAAGGACCACTCTCCTTCATGGTTCATAATAAAAGCAAGATTTTTCACATGATCATCACGGTTATTGGCAATCACATTGAAAATCATCTGTCTGAACCCTCTGACCAGATCCTGCTGGTTTTTTGTCAGGTTGTTGATAATACGAAAAAACAGTTCATAGTCACAGGATGGAATTCTGAAATTGGAGTGAATCAGGTTGCCAAAGGTATGAACGTGGTATCGTTTGTTGCCGTCCCGATCAAAACGCTTTGTGCCAAAAAACCGCTGCCCCTGTTCCGAAGGAAATAACTGCGTTTCAGGCATTACGATACCGCAGTCACGGGCCATCATCGAATAGGCATATTCGACCGGACCGGTATCTGTAAAATCATCTGTGGCGTTGAATTTAATAATCCAATGGCTGTACCCTTCTGGCAGGATCCCTTCTCCCGAAATCATCCTGTCTCCCTGAATGCCAGCCAACACCTTGGGACGCGCTCCACCGGGACTGCCACCTGCTTTCATCAATTCAGCCAATACTGTCCGGGTTTTACCGGTTAAAACCGCCTGGGATTGCTGATAAAGATCATATAGGTCGAATCCAGCAGTGTTCTCAGTGTCATGCAGGAATGGAGGCTGATAGACCAGGGCTCCCATTGTGTTTGAGCCCAGGAAAGAAAGACGGTCCAGAACCGATAGGTCTTCTACAGCAACACCACGACCCCGAAGATAGCGATCCATTAACATGAGACCCCATCCGTCCGGCAGGGAATCATCAAATAATCCGAAAATCGGACCGAATTCCAGATCCTTATGCTCAAAAAGGTCAGGCTCGAGTGGAAGCTTATAAGGCGAAAGCCAGAAACGACCGGCTAAAAAATCGGAATGATATTGGAAGAACACCTTTCGGTCCTTCTCTGCAATCTCTCCGACAAAAATCTCCGCTCTTTCATCAAGCATTAAAAAAACTTTCAGGCGTTTCAAATCGAACCTCTTTTTGGCGTTTTGACTGCCTGCTGTTCCAATTCCTCAATCGATCCGGCAATTGGCGGCAGAAGGAGTTTTTCTACTTCATCCAGCCTCCCCAACGCATTGACCAGTTTCAGAAAGTTCTCTAGTGAAACCAATCCCTTTTGCTCAAAACGAATCAGGGAGGCAACCGAAACCCCCGACCGTTTTGCCAGTGTATTCCTTTTCCATTTTTTCGAAAGGCGAAGTTCCTTCACGCGATTCGCCAAGGCAACCGCAATTTCCGGTACCGTGTAAAATGAATATTCCATGTCTGCATATATTATAGATAATATTTAAATCATTAATAGCTATAATATTACATAATGTATAATATATTGTCAATTAATAATTGTAAAACAACTGTAACTTTTGAGTAACAACCGGCTGTTTTTCATTTGTTTTCTCTTTACTGGGGAGGGCTGCAGGCCCGCTGGATAGCTATTCAGCATAAGTACCACTACAGAAGCCGGGCTATGTAATGTTTTTGGTATGACCCCCTCCTTGCAGGGGACGGAACACTAGCTATGACGTAGACTGGCCGGAAAACGGCGTTTGAAACCTTGTGGAATCAATATGTTATTTCCGGCCCGATTCCAAGGTCAGGACCGCAGGGCAGCTGTTTTGCACCGTCGGGTGAAAAAAGTAAATCCTTGTCCCCTAAAGGGACTAGGGATGACATTTTTTATGATGCGACCTCCTGAATTCTACCCCAATTTTTAACTTCCTTCAGCCTGTTGGTATCAACTTGTGCAGCGTCGGTTCGGCTGGTTTCCCGATGGACCTCTTTTTCAAGAAGCAATCCCTGCGAGAGGTTTTCCCGGTATCCATCGTTCAGCAATTTGTGATAGTTCCTGACCATTGTTTTGTCATTCGCAGTAATCTCTTTGGCCAGGGTTCTGCAGGCCGGGATCAGATCGTCTTCACCCACGATTCGGTTTACGAGTCCCCAGGCCTCCGCCTGCTTGGCATTGATTGTCTTCCCTGTCAGGGACAATTCCCTGGCACGGTTGATTCCCACGATTCGGGACAGTTTCTGGCTGAGTCCAGCTCCAGGAATTATTCCAACCCTGACGTGTGTATCGGCGAACCTGGCACTTTCCGTAGCTAATATCATGTCGCAGTTCAACGCGATTTCAAAACCGCCTGTTATAGCAGCTCCATTGACAGCACCGATGATAGGCTTGTCAAAGCTCTCGATGGTGGGAAAACATGCAAACGTTGCCTGGCTTAGCCTGGATTCGGAAAACGGCCCATTCATCGCTGCCAGTTCCTTAAAATCCAGACCCACGGTAAAGGCTCGGCCGATTCCTCCTAGTATGACTACCTCAATTTCCGAATCTCTTTTCAACTCTTCAAATGCTTCCTTTAATGTAAAAAGCAGCTCCGAAGAAAGTGCATTCAGAACATGGGGGCGGTTCATCATCAGGGTTGCGATTCCTTCGCTCTTCTCGATCAACAGAACGGGTTCACTCATGTATTACTCCGTAGTAAAAGCAGATTGCCTAATGCGGCTGTCTTCGAACGCCACGCAGTGGGAGGTTTTTTAGTAAATTAAAAGATGATAAGGCAGGAACTACAAAACGGTTTTCAAAACCCTGATTAAATCCGGAAGATTTTTCTCGGCAACACCCCAGACGATATCCGTGTTGATTCCAAAATAATCATGGATCAGTTTATCCCGCATTCCGGCAATACTTTTCCAAGGAATACCCGGATAGGAATCTTTAAACTCCAGAGAAAGATTCTTTACTGCTTCACCAATTATTTCCACATTTCGAATCACGGCATCTTGCGTTTTTGTATCATTCTGGAAATCCTTAAAGTCAAAGCCCTTGGTATACGATAGAATCCTGGTTGATGCCTCCAAAATGTCTGAGAGCAGATCCTCTTGTGATCGTTTAGACATAAATTATCGAGCTTTTAATATTCTGAAGTATTTTTGGATTACGGATATTTTCAAGTCCCGCGACTGTCAATACATCTGTTTTTTTACCCAGCAATGCCTCCAGATGTTCGGTTAATTCTATAAATTCCAAACCAATCGGCCTTTTAAACTCAACAATTAAGTCAACATCGCTATTTTCATTCTGAGATTCAGAAGCAAAAGAACCGAATAATCCAATCTTTTTCAATCCATACTTTGAAGATAGAAATGGGTAATCTTTTTTAAGTTTTTCAATAATTTGTTCTCTGCTTGAGATCATTTTACATCCGGTTTTTTAAACAGCTGACAGCCGATTGTAGCAAAAGTTTCGCTGAAGTAATTCCATATTATGCTATAATGTAGGGTATTGCAAACGCCGTTTTTCGCTTACTTTTCATAATGCTGGTAAGCATAGCAACACCTTGTTCGGTAAAGGCCAACCGTCGCGTTCTTTTATGTTTAAAAGTGAAATGGATCCAATTATACAGATTTTTCAGCGGTCCTATTATTGCTAAACAGGGACATGTTGACACAAGGAATAATAACCTGTAAATTAGGTTATATAAACTATTATTTAGGTTAAATAAACGAAAATATAGGTTATTATGTTAAACAAGCTATTCGGAAGCCGGTCCGCAGAACTGGTGTTTTACTACCTGTTTGTATATGAAAAAGGGTATGCAACAAAGATTTCCAGACTTTTTGGGATATCCTTAAACACGATCCAGAAACAGCTGATCAAATTTGAGGAAGCAGGGGTTCTGGTAAGCTTTTTAGAAGGGAGAACAAGAGTTTTCCGATGGAACCCCAGGTATCCATTTTTGCCAGAATTGAAGGCATTGCTTGAGAAAGCACTCGACTATCTTCCTGACTCCGAAAAGTCGAAGTATTTCAGAGAGAGAACGAGACCCCGACGGACAGGTAAGCCCGCATGAATGGAATCTCAAAAACAACACCGTTACGAGATCTAGCCTTGATTGTGTGTTCGCGGCTCAAGGAGGATGGGATTGATGCTGTCTTGACAGGCGGTGCCGTTGTTTCACTATATACAGAGAACCAGTATGAGTCGTTTGACTTGGATTTTATTTCATTTTCATCCATCTCAGAAATCTCAGAGTCGCTGTCAAAACTTGGCTTCAAGAGAACCAAGGGGCGTTACTACACCCACCCCAAGACAGAGTACTTCGTTGAGTTTCCTTCCGCACCAGTTATGGTCGGGAACAAACCCTTAAAAAAATTCAATGAGATTTCGACAGAAACCGGTTATCTAAAGCTTTTGACGCCGACGCAATGTGTTATGGATAGACTGGCTGCTTTTTATTACTGGAATGATCTACAATCTCTTGAACAGGCGATTCTTGTTGCGAATTCCCATGAAATAGAATTCAAGGAAATTGAAGAATGGTCTGATAATGAAGGGATGATGAAAAAATACGGGATATTTAGAAAAAAAAGTGGCAATAGCGTTTAGAGAAAGTGAGAAAACAAAACAAGAATTCAATGGTGCCCCCACCCGGACGCAAACCTGGAGGGGGTCGCCTTCAACATCAGACAATCGCCTGAAACGAGTAATTTTGTATCACCATAATTGACTAGTCATTCCTGACGAACCGAAAGAAAATCTTTCACTTTTCCATTGCATTTGCAGCACAGCTATGATGCGCTCTGGTCAGATCAATAAGCTTTTGAAAACGGTGATGCGATGCAACACCCATAATTAACAATGCAATATGCAACATGAATCCGTGAAAGATTATCTTGATAGTCGTCGAGATTTCCTGTTTGAGCGATTAATGGAGATCTGGCAACAACAACCCGAATCGCAATATAAGGAATTTATACTCAAAACAGATGAGGGGCGTAGACGGGTGCGAATATGGATCAATCTTCTGCTGGATGCCTTGAACGGCGATAAGCAAAAATTTCGAGAGGATCAGTTTAAGGTGGGATACGCTCGGGCAATGAAAGGACTGCAATTTGATAATGTAGTAAAACATGTCCCGTTCTTTATGAAGATTATAGGGGATATATTTCCAGAGGAAATTTCTAAAAATAACTGGCATTTAGAGAACGTTTTCACCGAAATAAAAGAGCTAATGGATCTTTTATTCGAAGATACGTTGATCATCGCAAGCTCTTTTGTAAACACCCGGGAGGAGATAATCAATGAGAAAGCTGCTCAATTGGAATCCCTCTATGACTATACCCGGGATATTATTACAATCGACAACCTGGATGAAATCGCGGAAACTCTGATTAAAAAAACGGTTTCGCTTTCAGGTGCTGATGAGGTCTCTATAGGTCTTTACAAAGATTTGTTTACCTGGAATTTCAGATGGTATCCCAAACCCATTCACGATCCCTCGTTAAAGAAAATTGCAGCTAGCGCAATCCGCGAAGGAATCCCCATTTTTATAGATGAACAGCATCACACCTACCGGGATTTAACAGATGATAAATTGAAAAGTATAACTGCTATTCCAATAGGTGTCGAAGGCTCCTTCTGCTATGGCGTTATTGTCATTAATTCTCAAATTCAGGGGTTTGAATTAACGAAGAAGCATATGAAAGTGCTCGCTCATTTTATCGACATTACAAAGGTGGCCTTGAAAAACATCTATAACCTCGGAGAAATTGAGCAGCATCGTCAAGAACTGCGCCTGACCGCATCCAAACTGATGACCATCCAGGAAGAAGAGCGCAAACGTCTGGCAGAGGATATTCATGATTCCATCGCACAGTCGTTAATCGGGTTAGGCTATAAAATGCAAATCTCGAAACGACTGCTTCAGGAAGATCCGGAGAAATTGGACGCCCAATTTGAAGGCCTCCTGGGAAATATTGACAATATCATAGACGAATCCAGGCAAATCATTACCAACCTGCGCCCGGATTTGATTGATACCATCGGCATTCTTCCGGCCCTGGAACGCTTATTTGACTCCTTTCAAACAGAGTCCGGAATCAATGTCAGTTTTACCCTGCCCGAAAACATGGCGATTCCGTCAGCGTATGGTATTTGTATCTTTCGTATCGTGCAGGAGTCGTTGGCAAATATTCACAAACATGCAGCCACTGATACCGCAACCGTAACGATTGAAAAAAGCGGGGAAACAGTCATCCTGGTTATCGCTGACAAGGGCAGGGGATTTGATATTTCGTCCGGTTATCCCTGGATCAAAAACCCGGATAAATTCGGGCTTCTTTCCATGAAAGGCCGTGTCGAGTCACTTGGCGGTGAATTCAAGCTTCAAACCGGGCACAATCAGGGGTGTCGCCTCGAAGCCCGGATTCACATAATTGAGGAGAATGATGGAAACAGCTAAGATCAGAGTGATTATCGTTGACGACCACCAAATGGTCCGTGAAGGCATGCGGCAGCTTTTAGGCTTCGAGAAGGATATCGAAGTGGTGGCGGTCTTTGGCAGCGGTAGTGAATGTCTTGAGCAGATAGATGAAAATCTTCCCGATGTGATCTTTATGGACATCAGAATGCCGGGAATAAGCGGAATAGAAACCACCCGCCTTCTCTGCCAGAAATATCCGACCATCAAGGTCATCATGCTGACAGCCCATGACGAAGTTCAGTATGTAACAGATGCAATCAGCGCGGGGGCCAAAGGCTATGTTCTAAAAAAGGTCAGGCAGGAAGAACTCATCAAAATAATCCGTGATGTCGTAGATAATAAATCTTTCCTTGACCCTGATTTGACAGGCTCCCTGTTTAATAAACTCAAGCATAAGAAATCTCCCCTTAAAGGCGAAGAAAATCAGAACCTGACAAAAAGAGAATTAGAAGTTCTGCAGTACATGGTCGATGGCAGCACGGATGAAGAAATCGCAAAACTGCTTTTCATTTCCAAGTATACGGTGAGATCCCACATCAGAAATATCTTCCAGAAATTCAATGCCACCTCAAAAACCCAGGTCGTCAGCAAAGCCATTGGCAGGGGTATTGTCCGCGAACGTGAGGTCAAACAGTGATAAAGCCTTCTCAAATCCGATGACCCCATTCGCTTTCGATTATGCGCGGGAATGCGACAAAGACTCGGTTTAATTCACATCCGAAAAGTCAGCAGATGGCATTTTAGCAACGGATCTGCCAGAACATAACCTTCGGGCTCTTTGTATACTACTGCGTTGTTCTCGAGTTTGATGATGATTTTTCTGACACCGCCTGCAGAAAGCCGGACTTTTTGTACAAAATCCTTTCCAAATGGTTTTTTAAGGGGTTCGCCTTTGGCTAATGCGATCAAAACTTTTTGTTCGGAAACAGTAAAATAAGACAAATATGTTTCAGGCTCGTGGCGTCGATCATAAACCAGTTGTATTAAACCTGTTTCAATCTGCTCTCTTGTCAATTCTCCTCTAGGCCATTCCTGGTTTAGCAAAGCAACACAAAGCCTGTTAATCGCTTCCGGGTTGCGGGACATTGTATCCTGAAGGTACCTGGCGTTCTCAAAGTTAATCGTCAATCCTTCCGGAGCGAAGCGCTCATTCATATACTCCCAATATTTTTGATAATCGATTTCGTCGAAATGGACATGATTCCCCCAGTTAAATAAGGGCGCATTAGGTTTGGCGAATATCCGATTGAGTAAATGTTGCTTCGACCCAAGTATCAAGATTGGAATTTGGGGATTAAGCCGTTCCAAGGCATGACGAAAAAGCGCTTCAGCCTCTTCAATCATGGCGATATCTTGAAATTCGTCAAGCACCAGTAACACCGGTATGTTTGATTGATAAATCAATTCAAGTTGCCTGATGACCTCAGTCAATGAACGGATATTGGACTCAGCGTGGAGAGAGAAAGAAAGCTTCGGTTGTCCATAGGTATCAAATTCCATAACCGGTTTTATCCCTTTAATCACTTCCAGCATATTTTGAAATACTGATTTCATTTTGAAACATCTATTATACGCTTCAGCAAAAGCAAGGGACATCCGTTCGTTAATCTGCGACAATTGCTTAACGCCCATTAAATCAGCATCCAAACAAAAACCGGAAGAATTTTTCTGTAACCACTGCTTTACAATCACATTATTGACCAATGATGTTTTACCGGTATTTCTTTTTCCATAAATCAACATCTTTAATCCCTTTTCCACACCAAGATTTATTTTCTGTGTCTCTTCTTCCAGATTACAGATGTTGTCTTTGTCGATCACTGAATCAACAATAAATCGTTTCATGCCTTAAATATATTTGAGTGCGTTTCCTGTTTAATAACACAATACTTAACAATAAGTATAATACCTAAAGTATAATATTTCAATACATATTATTAAGTACTGTTGTTTTGGAATTATTTCTGAAATAGTAAATTAATTTATTCTTTATTTATTAAAAAAAGGTGTCCGGCTATAAAAATATATCTCTGTAATAATAGAGTTTTAAAAATTTTACAAAAAGTATTATACTAAAAGAAATATTTTTTTCCATCCGTCGCAAGTGGACTAATAATGCAGGGATATCGCCAATTGAAACACCGCCAGCAGCGGAGTATAAAAATCCGGTAACAGTATACCCATGTGATGAAACCAAGAATTGACCTTTTTTTGATAGGAAAACTACAGAATTTCAGGGGGTGAACCCCGTTTGGTCGGCTGCATGGTACGCCCATTGAGTGAAATAAAGAAACGGGTAAGACCTTGGAGCCGATCTAATGGGTCGGTATCATCGGTTACTTACCAGCCTGCCTTGATCCAACTATCAAAAAGATTATTTACAGATTCACGCTTTTTTGAGACGATACAGACTATAAAACAGCAATGTATTATCTGTTCGGGATTCAAATCTACTTTTGAAAGGTAGAGTACAATATGCCATCAATCTCAATGTTCTATGGAATTATTATTTACATGTATTTCATGGACAACAGACAACAGACAACACAAAACGCTACATATTCATGTCAAATACCAGGAACATGAAGAAGTGGGGTCAGGCTTGCGTTCTTGCATTAAATCTAATTACATACTGTAATATTAAGTTTTTTAATATTGGTTTTTCTGTTTTATCTACTCATCTGCTCCTGGACGCCATCGCTTCAATTGCCAGTGAATAGATCATATTATCAGTGAATGATACAATATTTCAAATAAATAAACGGATAGACGCAAGAACGCAAGCCTGACCCCCTTTCCGAAAAAGAGGATCGGCAATGGAACCAAACGACATATTGGCTGAAATAAATTACTGATGTCTTTGATGAAAAACCTTTGAGCCGATTTTTATTTCTTTTCTTTATCGACAGCTCTATACAGATAATGCCATACCCCTTTCACCTTTATAGAAGTCTCGTCCATTCGCCAACTGCTGCCGACAGCCTTTTTTCGTTTTCTTATTTCAGTCTCAAGGAACGGTGTGTATTTGACAACCTACCGCTGAACTGTTGAATGGTCAACCTCTACACCTCTTTCTTCCATCAATTCTTCAATATCCCTGTAACTTAAAGAATACCTAAGATACCAGAAAACTGCCTGCAAAATTACACCTTTTGGAAAATGAGTTCCTTTAAAGTTCAGCAGAGACATTCTGCTTCCTTTGCAAATTAAGAAACACTATCAATTCTTAGTTTCTGTGTAAAATGTAATTTTTGCAACAGAACCCTGCGTATGCGTAGTTCATAAACATTTTAACTTGACATAGTATCCCATTTATGGGATATTCAAGGCATGAAAAAATTAAAACCTATTGAATGGATGGGAACATCAATAGACGATCTAAAAGAATTCCCGGAACCGGTCAAAGACGAAATCGGTTTTGCTCTTCATCGTGCTCAAGAAGGAGAGAAACATAAAAATGCAAAGCCCTTAACGAGTTTCAGTGGAGTATTTGAAATAGTAAGTCAGTATATGTCGGATACTTATAGGGCTGTTTATGCTGTTAAAATTAGCAATACTGTATATGTACTCCATGCTTTTCAAAAAAAATCCCAAAAAGGAAAAAAGACACCAAAGCCAGATATTAAAATAATTAAGCAAAGACTTAAAGATGCTAAATTATATGCAGAGGAAAAATGAAAAATAAAATTCAACATACAACAGGATCAGGCAATGTCTTCAAGGATATTGGCCTTGACAATCCTGAAGAACGATTAAAAAAAGCTCAGATAGCTTCAGCAATTTACGGTATTATTCAAAAAAGAGAACTCACCCAAATAGAAGCAGGTAAAATCCTTGGACTTAGACAACCAAAAGTCTCCGCACTTATAAACGGTAGACTGGATGGTTTTTCTATGGATCGACTATTAGGGTTTCTGAATAAATTGGGTCAGGATATTGAAATAATCGTTCAACCCAAAAAAAAGCAAGTTCCTTCATTCGTATTTTCCTTTAAGACCGCAAAGACAAAGAAAAAGCTTAAGACTGCCGGTTAAGATCACAGGAATTTGGTTTTTCAAAGTCAAGCAGGATTGTCCTCATTTTTTGGAAATCGAGGTTTTAAATATACCAATATGGATTTTGGATGGATGATTTATTTTCAGGGTGGTCGTTTTGAAGGGGGGAAAATGGAATTTATCGCCAAATGAAAACAGATTTTTGATATGGGAAATCGTGGCTGATGAAAATCATACCGTACCCGGCTAAAGAGGCAACCCCGGGTAAGTGCTCTTTTGGAAACAGAACTTCAACGTCGTTTCGCACCACCGTTTTTGATCGCGCAAACGCTGCAGGAAGGACTCGCCATCATTTATAAAGGTGCCGCCGACAACATCCACCTCTCTGGCAAACAGGGGATCGGGATTTCATTATCATTTTAACAGCCTGGAAAATGTTGTCAAAATTCGATCGGGGCTTTACCGAATGGTATCAAAAACAAAAAAGTGCAGAATCTGAAAGTGAATCCCCCACGGAGTCAAAATAAACGAATGATCGCTATGCGATAATAACCAGCAAACCTTGCCAACATAAAACCGACAGTGCCATAATCAGGCACATTCAAATTGAGACGTCATACCCTAGTCAGAAAAACTCGACTGCCTTTATGCCAAAAAACACGATTAAATCAACCATCGGAAAGACCCTCAAAGAATTTCCTGATGTTAAAATATCATACTTGTTCGGATCTTCTATTAAAAATCGGACAACGCCATCCAGTGATATAGATATCGCAATAGCTGCCGACAGCGCATTGTCTTTCACGGAAAAAAAGGAATTGCAGGAAGCATTAACATTAGCCTTAAAACAGCCAATCGATCTGGTTGACCTGAATGTCGTATCAGGACCGATCTTACAGCAAGCATTGTGCACCGGAGAACTGATTTGCAATAACTCACCAACTCTATTAGCTTCGATAGTCAAGCGCATGTGGTACAACCAAGCCGATATGATGCCTTATGTGGAAAGAATGCTAAAGTCACACTGCAACCGGTATATCAATGGATAAAAACATAATACTATCAAAAATTGAATCTCTGCAACGTTGCACGGAGCGAATCAAAGAGAAAACACCCGCCAGTTCGGATATGTTAATGAAAGACTGGGATTTACAGGATATCATCGTGCTCAATTTACAAAGAGCCACACAAGTCTGTGTTGACATCGCATCACATATTATATCCCAACTGAATACAAAGACACCGATGACGATGGCTGACACTTTTTCTGAACTCCAAGAAACCGAAATAATAACGGCTCAAATCGCTGACCGAATGATTAAAAGCATTAGTTTTAGAAATATTTCAGTTCACCAGTATCAAGACATCGACTGGAATATTGTTTATAGCATCATCACGTGCAATTTGGATGATTTCAAAGAATTTGCGAAGGAAGTGCTCAGGTGGATTAATCAGCAATAAGCTGATTAATGCTTTTTATTTCCATTATCAAAATCACGCCATATCATGATTACAGCTATTTAGACTTGCGCCTCGTCATAATCATATCATAACATAATTTCAAATAGTTATGGTGTAGCTGCTCGCAAAGGCGGACATGAACTTCTAATCTACAAGGTCACAAGGTCGTTGCACCTTGACCCTATGTCAAACTGGATTTATACTTCAATCTAAGTAACGTAATTTTATGTAACGTAAAACAGGGTCATATTTAGATCTAATAAGTTGGATTCAGCCTGTAAACCCTTTCAAATATGGTCAAATCGTCAAGGAGAGTAATTTTTCCGCTCGAAATCCCATCTTCAACCCAAATCTTGAAAAGTGACAAAACAACTCTTGACTTCAAAAAACCAATTTCCTATCATTTTTTCAGAATTCCTATCATGCTGCGTATCTACTTCAAATACAACCGTTCACCTACCGCCCGCTTCTGTAAGAAAGCACATCTTTCCTTGACAATGTATCCGTTTTTAGGATACACTTGGTACGATGACATACAAAATTGCCATAAAAAAGAAAACAAACAAGAACCTGAAAAAACTCCCTAACTCAATCAAGGAAAAATTCTTGGTTTTGGCTGAGAATCTGGAAGAATCAGGGCCGGTACAATCAGGTTGGCCAAACTATTCCAAGCTTGGTAAAAATGAATATCATTGCCACCTGTCACGCTCATGGATAGCTTGCTGGAGGCATGAAAAGAACACGATAATTATTGAGGTATATTATGTTGGCAGTCGTGAAAAAGCCCCGTACTAAAACCCCGATCTTTGAGGTGAGGGGTGAAATTCCTGATAATGTACTTGCCTTTCTGAGAAAGGAATTTACCGTCGAGATTGACGATGATGAAGGGTCTGTCGATTTGATGGAAACGGACTGGTATAAAGAAACAAAAGCAATGATGACGCCGGGCAAATATATCAGGATTTACCGCGAAAATCATGGATATTCACAGGCAAAACTAGGGGGAATGCTGGGTGGTCTTACACGGCAGAATGTGTCCGGAATGGAAAATGGACACAGAGGGATCAGCAAGGAAATGGCGAAAAAACTCGCAAAAATTTTCCAGGTTCCTGTTAGCGATTTTATTTAATCAAAGAAGGGGCTAATCACACCACCCATTCTGTTTGGTATCTGCAGGCGTTGAGGCCCCGTCTTCACCCGGCCGGGGACTGTTGTAGTATCCCGGTTGTTGATTGATTGAACCGTTCCTGCTTTTCATGAGTACTGCCTCCTTAGCTTCCTTTGCAATTTCTGCGGCCTGGACCGGCGTCCAGTGCGCTTATTTTACCGGACGGCATCCCTTCAAGTAATCGCCGCTGCTGCAATTTTGTTGAAAATCGATCTCAGATTCCTGAATCGTGGGGGCTGGATAATTCCGACAGTGGCAAAGAGGATTCATGTCAGATAAAAAATGGACCACAGCAGTCGGGATACCGGGACGTGTCATCCCTGCAAGACTTGAGCGGGAACGAAACGGTTCGGCAAGATCGGATTCTCGGTGAGTTGTGATGTCTCCAAATCCTTCAGACAAGCGGCTCTGGAGGTGCCGCTTCCACTCAAGGCTATCGCTTCGCTTTATTGTATCTGTTCAGAGAGAGGGGCCCTACGGTGGGGAAAATAGTTCCGATTCAGGCGGAAGATCTTCCTCAATCTGTTCGAATCAAGAAACTCCCCTCTCCTATTCCTGTTACTGACAACATTGCGCAGACTTTTCTTAGACAGGATCGAAATAATGATTGACGATCTTAAAGTCATTTACTGGGATGCTTCGGCTGTTTTATCTCATCTCATCAAAACACCGCAGAAAAGACATCTACGATCTTTCTTTGAAAGCCTCGAGACGGAAATAGTGTTGGCCAAGTTGCAGTTTAAAATCAGTTTGGAAAATTAATGACCCGCCAAGTTTTTTTTGAACCCTATCCAGCAAAGATGATTCCCCTCCGAAAGGTCCTAAATTAGCGTTCGGGGGAAAATCAATATTTTTAACAGATTGGTTTTATTGCTTATAAAAACTAAAAATTGCGGAAAAACCTCCAAAAATGACTTTTCGGAGCCGACTCAATATTTGACATATGATATCAAAATTCGATACCATTAAGACATCTTGAAACAATAAACCTTTCACTTTATTGAAGCAATGCCATTAAGTTCTAAACATAAAAGAACACTAAAAGCTATATTTGACGATCCAGTTCGATCAGATATTACTTGGACAAGAATAGAAAGTATGTTGGTTGGTCTTGATGCAGAAATAAGTGAAGGAAGAGGTTCAAGAATTCGAGTCGCATTAAACGGAATACGAATGGTATTCCACCGACCGCATCCCAAAAAAGAAACGGATAAAGGTGCGGTTAAATCTATTCAAAGGTTTCTAAAAACAGCAGGAGTACAGCCATGATGCAGTATAAAGGCTATATCGGTCATCTTGTCTTTGATGATGAGGCAGAAATCTTCCATGGCGAAGTCATCAATACAAAAGATGTAATAACTTTCCAAGGCAAAAGCGTAGAGGAAATAAAAATAGATTTTAAAGAATCAATTGATGACTACCTTGAATTTTGTGCAAGTCGTAATGAAAATCCAGATAAACCATTTTCAGGCAAACTTTCACTTCGCCTTGATCCTGAGATCCATCAACAAGTATATATTGCGGCCAAAAAGGAAAAGAAGAGTTTAAATTCTTGGATTGTCGATTCGTTACTTCAAAAGATTCATGCAACATAAATTTGAGGGTGTCAGTAACAATAAGGACAAGGAGCTTTCTGATCCGAAGGGATAAGGAAAAAAATGAAGAAGTTGGGAATTAGTTGGAATCGATGATACAATTATGTGTCTTTGAGGTAGAATTATGAATCCAAGAGTAAGCAAAGTCACCCTGTTTCAAAATATTTTTTTCCTCAGAAAGTCAAGAACGGCGTTGGTTAACAAAGGATTTTACTCAGAAATCCCACCTGTTCCCGTTCAGACTGCGGATCTATAATAATATTTTAGTATTCCGGGTAGTCTTTTTCGGGATTGTATCATTCCCTTGTTTGAACGCAATTTTGGGTTTGGGAATAGCAGCAGATTGTCCTTTCCTTGTCGACGTGTTTCTTTAACATCAATGAGAAACACTTGGATGATTTCTCTCTTTGTGATAATGACTAATATTTTCTGAAAGAGCCTTTCTCAAGCTTTCTTCCCCGAAGAAAATTAGCCTCCTCCAGCTTATCGCCCGGCTTCGCTTCTTCGAGCGCTGATGCCAGCATGACCAGCGGATGCGGTGGGCCGGTTTGGTGGTGTCAGGAATGAGGTTTGCAATGCAACCGCGACTAAAACCGCAAACCAAACCACAACCGGCTGATCCAGAACACCAAAATTGTTGATACCCAGGTCTAGTCCCGTCTGGTAAAAAAAGTATTTCCCCTCTAAATCCTCTTTTTACAATATATACAGCGGAAAAACATGCCTTTATTCTGTCCACCATTTCAATTAAACTTCTTCGACCACGTGGGCGTTTGGTCTAAAAAATATAGATAATGCAATACTTTCCAGGTTGCACACTTGCAGACCGAATAGAGAATACTAAATGTTGGTCACGCCTGAGAGGTAAGTTGAAAATATTACTACAGATAGCTGTTTGACAACAACGGACGGGAAAAACGACTATAATCATCTGCAAAGTCTTTCCATCTATACTTTTACAGCGGTTTTACTTTTTTTACCCGTGCGATCAGCTGAACGCCAAGGGCGGTACAAACCTTATTTATGGTGTCAAAGCGTGGCTTGGCGTTTGGTCTGAGTGCTTTGTAAAGAGCTTCTCGGGTGAGTCCTGCGGCCTGCGATATTTCACTCATACCGCGAGCCTTGGCGGCAATCCCCAAAGCATGTGCAAGTTCTGCGGCGTCGCCTTCCTCAATGACCATGGTCACATAGGCGGCAATATCTTCATCGCTTTCAAGTTGCCGGGCCATGTCAAAATCCGGCAGATCGGCAATACGGGTTTTTCTGGTCATGGTTTAATCCTCCAGTAAAGAGTTGCGCTGCTTGGCTTTGAGAATATCAGATTCCTGAGAGCCTTTATCCCCGTAGAAATGACAACGTAAAAGGTGCCGGTGACCATCAGGCTGGCTCCGGACGTTGTCACGCATTTCAAGTCACAGGGCAAGGGATGGCAGACCAGAATTAACCAGGTGTTACAGGAGTACGTGGAATCCCGCTTGTAGGTCAATCCTTCCGCCTGACACAAATTCATAGTTTGATCAAAACGAGTACTTCACCTCGGTCTGGAAGTCGGTGAACCGGTTATCCATCATGTCCATATAGGTCGGGCTGACCAGCAGTTCAAGTCCGTCAGCGATCTTGTATTTGAAAGTGGTTCGGACCAAGGTCTGGACGGTCTCTCCATCCTCATCCCAGTGATTCGCAGCCATCAGCACCAAGTTCAGGGCGTTGCCGGTTAGAAAGTTGGCATTGACATGGCCGGAGATAAAATCGGTCCGTTCCCGTAGTTGCCCCAGCGGAAAGTTGGTCCGCTGAGCTGCGGCGTCCGTTTTATAATCAGCAATCTGATGCTGACCTGCATAGAGGTTGATCGTGGATACCGCCACCGTGAATTCGCCACCAATTGCAACCTTCTGCCAGCTGTTTTTGATCAAGGGATTGTCCCCATCCTCATCTTCGGTCTGGGTCTGGACATAAGAGAGCTTGGCCAGCCAGGAGCTCAGGCTGTATTGAAGGTCCAGGCCGGGGCTTTTGATCCGGTTGTAGGCCCGGCCGTTTCCCGCTGCATTGAGGTCGGTGTCAGGATCCAACCCCTCCACATAACTGACCGCATAGTCCAGTTTTCCCACGGTGCTGGAAAATCGGGTAGCCCATTTGGTCTGGTTGGGGGTGTTATCCCGCGGGGTTTCTGTGCCAGGGAACAGGTGGTCCTGAAATTCCTTGCCAATGTTGGTCTTGGCCACCGGAATTGCCATGATCTCCAATTGGCTGTCCCCAATATTCTGGGTCAGCAGTACCCCGGTAGACGGCAGTTTGGTGTCTTCATATTCAGTGCTTTTGTATGATTTATCCCGGGCGTTGACACGGTCGGTGGGCACCTCCATTCCTTCCAGGTAGCTCCAGGTTACCAGCTGGGGGCCGATTTTCCAGATGCGGCTGTTTTCATAGATCTCCACAAATGCTTCCACCATCCGGACATCGCCGTTTTGCCTGCTTTTGTCCGCGGCAGTGGTCCCGTCATGGATGGAGTTGGCCGCATTGTAATTTATATTAAAGGCGGTAAACAGCCTGGCCCGGTTCCCCAGATACCCTTCCAGCTTCAGCTGCAGGCGGGTTCCCACGTTGTTGAATCCGCTGATGTCTTGGGCCGGGGGCTGGGTGGGGTAGTTTTGCAGCATGCCCCAGAGCTGGTCGGAGTATTCCTCCCGGTTCCAGTAGCCCAGCATCTTGATGTATCCGCCAATACTTATTTTGAGGCCGGGGTCATCGGCCTCTTCCTCATCCGCTTCACCGTCCAGCATGTCATCGACATCCTGGTCGAGATCGGCTGACAGGTCATCGCTGTCTGACAATTCGGCCGAAACTTCCTGTGTGGTCTCATTGTCCGAATCATCAGCCAGGTCGCCTAATTCATCAGCCCAGACAACCGGGGCCGAGAGACCGAATAACAATAGGGCAATTAGTGTGATCCAGTGTGTTTTCATAAGTTATGCTCTCTAATATTTCATCGTTTCGGTATTCTGCAATCTGTGTGGCCCACTACCACCAACGGCGGGTGAGATATTCAATTTTAAAGATGCCGGCATGAACCGAAGCCGCTTTTTTGCCGGTTCGGATTTTTGACATCTTCATGATGGTTTTGGTCCCCTTCAGAACGCTCTTCACCTCGGAGCCAGTCAATTGAAACACCGGCTTCTTATCCCGGTTTTTAAACACCTTGAATGAGCGCAGGCGGGTCGTTTTAAACAGTTGCTTATCCAGGTTATACTGCTCGGCTTTGAAGACCAGACCGGATTTGACATGCACCCAGATGATGGAGTGATTGAGCCCGTAGTCCTGTTTCATCTGGTCCCGTTTGAATTCCACCCGGATCTTTTCCACAGGGATCTGTTTTTTCTTGAATGTCAGCTTTTCGGACCCTAACCAGATAAAATTGCTGTCATTTATGTTTTTAGGTGCCATATCCCCGTTGGACATGTCTGATCCCATAAATGAAGAGCTCTTATTAGATCCGATCACCCGCTTGGGTTTTCTGAGTCCTTTCAGATAGATCCATTGATCATCATCGCCATCGGCCACTTCCACCACAAGGCTGCCGTTTCCCTTATCATCGGCCGGTGCATAAAAATAAGAGATGGATCTCACCAACCGCTTGTCTGCATCCCGGAAGTTGGTTTTGTAATTGGCCCCTCGCACCTTCTTGGTGAAGACCCGTTTCCCCTGTCGATCATAAATCTGCAGAGTGACTTGTTGCAGCTGTTTTTCGATAACCGGCAGAGCGTCGACCTGTTTCATAATTCGAAGTCCTTTTTCCTGAGGGGTGTTCGCTATGACAGGCCCGATGGAGATCAGGCAGGCTAGCAGCATCGTGGTGAATCGTTTGCTAAGGGTCGGCTCAGAAATTAATTCACATTCTGTTTTCAAAATGTCCAGTGCTTTTAGGACTTTTGAAAACAGATTATGTGAAGTTATTTTTGAACGATCCCTAAGTGTGTTAATAGTCATACAAACTCCTGTAGAGAGGGTCGACGCGGTATGTGTCACCATGGCTCACAGCGCTTTGACCTGTTATCTGGTGTTGGAATTGATTGGCTGCATGCCGGATCAATTCGGTGATGGTTCCCCGGTGGTACTCGAAACCACGCCGTTCTGGCGTTGAATAAAGCGGGGGCGTGTAACATAGATGACCGCCGGCAGGATGATCAATGCGCCGACGGTACTGAATAACATGGTTCCCATCATCAAGACGCCCATGGCGATGACCGGAATAAAGTCGGAAAAGACCAGCACCATGAACCCAAGGGCGACTGAGAGCGCATTGATAAAAATGGCACGGCCGCTGGTTTGGATCGTGTTGAGATATGCCTGCTCCAGTGTATCTCCCTCCTGAAGCTGTCGCTTGAAGCGCTCCAGAAAATGGATGGTATAGTCCACACCGATACCGATGGCGATAGAGGCCATGATGACCGTGCCCTGGGTGATAGGCCAGCCCATGGCGTACATCATGCCGAAGTTGAGTAGGACGGTAAAACCCAGTGGCAGCAAGGCATAGAGACCGCCCATGGCCGAGCGGAAGATGAAGAAGGTGATTATCCACACCAGTAAAAATGAGCCTGCAATACTTTTAAGCTGGGAACTCATCAAGAGTCCGGTCACTTCCCGCAATTGGGGTGCCAGTCCGCCGATCAGGATCCGTTCGATATAGGGGTCATCTTCGGGAAACAGGTCGGCCAGTTTACCAGAGACCAGTTCGACATATTCATCGATAATGCGGCTCTGTCCGGATCTGATCATGATCATGAGCTGAAACTCTTTATAATCCGGTGTAACCATAGCGTTGAACCGGTCCTGGCTTGAGCTTTGCGACTGATTGAGAGCCACCCCGATCAAGCTGCGGTCAGTCAGTGTAATATCTGAAAATCCGTCCCGTTCGGTATCGGGCAGTCGGTCAAAATCCGGGTTGTCATCATGGTAAAAGGTCTTGTACACCTTGCGCACCAGATCAACCGGTGAAGTGATCAGACCAGTGGGAGGCAATGACTGTCCGCCTTTGATCACGACCGGGTGCTCAGCTGCTTTTAGTTCCTGATAAAGGGTTTCCAATTTATGTAGAACCACCGGCTGTTTCATATCACTGGCAAAGAAGTCCTGGAACTGATTGAAAGCACGTTGCATGGCAAGTCCGCGTGGTGTTGACTTCTGCAACCGCAGGGCTTGGATCCAGCGAATACCGTCCGCTTTTTCGTCACCAGAGATGTCCATCTGTTCTAAAAGCTGGTTGATACCGGCCAGTTGATCCGGATCGCCGGTTTCATCTATATCTGAATCGGTCGGTGACTCCATATCTTCCAGATCGCTCAGGCTGTCCAGGGACTCATCGCCAGTTGTTGACAACAGGCTTGCATCTGCGCCTACTGTGTCGACTTCGACCGTCTCGTCAGCAGCAGGAGACTCCGTTTCCACTCCGAGGAAGTCCTCATCCAACAGGTTTTTAATGAGGTAGAGCTGTTGTGTAATACGTGTTAGGTCCGGTTGAGAGGCTGTATAGCTGCTTTTAAGATCGCCTGTCAATTGCTTGGACCATGACGTTGCCAAATCCGGGTGGTCCGCCACAAAGGTATCCCACTGATTGATAAACGCTGTTCCTATGTTGATCAAATCTGATCGGCTCTGGTCACTGCTAAGATCAATCTGATCCCGGAAGCGAAAAATCAGGTTTACCATATTGGTACCCGTCAACGACTGATTGATAAACCGGTCGGCCTGACTCAAGGGGTTGTCCTGTTTGAAATTGATGATGGGGTCTCCCTCAAAATAGTTGGACCAGGCCCCCATTATCGCCAGGACAGTGATGGCGGACGCAATGAGTAGAGTTGTTTTTGGAAACTTGATAATTGCCAGTGGCCATTGCGGTTGCCTCGCGGGAGCGGTTTGGGTGTGATCGCCGGTATCGGTTGTCTTGTTTTCCTTACCGCCGCTTTTTATCAACATCAGGATGGCCGGGGTCAGGGCAAAAGAAAGCAGCAGCGCAAGGGCCACACCAATGGCTGAGAAGATACCGTATTGCTGCAGGTTGGGCAGCGTGGAAAAAGCCAGGGAACCGAATCCTGCCATGGTGGTTAAGGCTGCCATTATTACGGCGGTGCCCACCTGATCGAAGGTTTTTGAGATGGTAGTCGGTCTGTCGGCTGTGGTGCGAACCTCCGAAAAATAGCGATTCAGCAGGTGAATCCCGTAAGCGGTGCCAATAGCCAACAGGACAATCGGCATGGAAGTAGTGCTGATGGAAAGGGGGACACCGGCGGTGGCCATTAACCCCATGGTCCAGATAACCGAGCAGATGACAGTGAATAACGGGATGATCAGCCCGGCCAGGTTTCGAAATGAGATGATCAGCATCAGAAATATGATTCCGACAGCAATGGGGAGCATGCGACCCATATCGGCCTTCATCATGTGAGAGATAAGAGCCACCACCACCGGTTGTCCGGCAATATGAAATTTCACACCGTCCATGGTGTAATTGTTGACCATGCGGGTGATCAGTTCATAGTTGACCTTCAGATTATAAATGTCACGTACATCATAAAACTGAAATTCGAGATTCTCCCGGCTCAGCGGATCAATCTGTTGCAGCATAAATTCATATAGATCGCCTAGGAACTGATCCCAGCTACGAATTTCCGGAGACAAAAAGAAGTCCCGGTTTTCGGTCAGGCGCATCACCTCTCGAAATCGATCAACCGTCATGTTGCTCGCCAGTAGCTGTTTGAGGTCGGGATGGTTCTCAAAAACCGGTTCAAATTGTTGGATCAGGAAAGTACGCAGGTTTTTGGCGACTACGCTCGTGTGCCGGGCGATAAATGCCTCCCCGTAAACCGTGTCCTGATACCGTTTGCCAAATACCGTAAACGGGAAGGTTGAATCCTTCCCCTGGTACCGGTCCCTGAGTCGCGTTGGCTCCATGGCGGTTTCCAGTTCCAGCATGGCCCAACGTCTCTTATAGTCCCATTTGCGGATCATCGGTATCCGGATGTTTCCCGCGTGCTCATCCTTGGACAGCAGGGTGCCCAAAAAGATGCGATCCGACCTCACCCGCTGTCGTAATCCGGGAATAATCCGCATCAGGTCGTCATTTGATTCGGGTAACCGTTCTTTGAATCCCGGGTCGGATATCATTCCCAAATCCTGCTTCAGCTTGGCATTGACACTGCCGGTGACTACTGATCCGGATACTTGATCCAGGACCACATCCTCCAGGTTGGCGATACTGCTGATATCTTCAGTGTCGATTCCGATGGGCAGGCTGAGGGTCTCCTGAGCACCTGTCAATTGACTCTCAAATGTCTTTTCCGCTTTCAGTCCTTTGAGTCCCAGGACAATGTTCTCGATATTGCGCAGCAGTGCCGGCTCCAGAATCGAACCACCTGGGTACTCAACGCCGACCATCAAGGTTTCCTGGTAGTTGAAATTTTTCTGGGAGTAATCATTGGCCTTGACCGCCTTCAGGTCTTTGGGCAGAAACTTTGTGATGTCCCCTTCAAAATAGATCCGGGTCCTTATCTGGTAGATTGCACCAACCGTAATCAGCAGAGTGGACAAGATGACCAGCCAGGGGTGGTGGGTGCAAAAGGTGTTGAATTTTTTGAACATGGCTTTTTTCAGGTTTAGGTTATTGAGAGCCCATTTGTCACGGGGCGGTTATCAAGTTGTTCGGACTCCTTATGAAAAGCAGCGCCAAACAGTATGATCGGTTAGGCCGAAGCTACGCAAGCTGCTGGAAATCAGATGGCCCAAATGACTCTTGTGGGGGCCTGTCTCCGATAGCTCCCAGATCAGATGTATGGAAAAATCACCCTCGATATTCTCGCTTCGATATGATTCGATCCCCCTCAGATATTCAGGCGGATTGATCAGTTCAGCGCTCGCCGCGGTGCACAACTCTTCAATCCGTGACATGTCTATACGCTGGGTCGATTGAATCCTGATAATTTCCAACCATTTCTTCATAAATCCTCTGAATTAATGAGCAGCAGGATAATGGCGCAGCCGTGTTGTTCTCGTTCATTTGAGTGACCGAAATGTTGGATTCTCATGGTCAGGCGTTGATGGATGGATTCGTTTTTGGTTCTTTTGGGAATCATTCATGTAACTATGGCCTCTGCTGGAAACATGCCATATTTATAAGTGCATACATAACAATGACATGTATGATTAACTATCAGTAGAATACCTTATTTGGTAGAAAATTTATGACATATAAGGTAGAATTGTAAAAAAAATACTGAATATGATAGAATTGGGTGGTTCTGATTTTTACCGATACAAAAAGCGCCAAATCGTACCGAAAAAAAAGTTTAGAGGAGGGGGTGTGATGACAATGGGTGATATGGAATTTTTTCACCAGGCGACCATGAAGATCTGCGGTAATCTGGAGGTGGAAAATATGATTGGGGATTTTTATGAGTTTATCCGTGACTATATTCCAGCTGATCTGGTGTCGATGAACCATCTTGATACCAATAACCAACGAATTCGAAATGTGTCGATGATCTCCCAGTATAATGGCATTAATCGGATCATGCCAATTCCGATCTCCCCTGAAATCAAGCAGATGATTCAGTCAGCGGATTGGGTTGTTAATGTGAACAATCAGGCGGAGTCGCATATCATTGGCCGGTACTTCAAAAAATATATGGAAGATGATCAATTCTCATTTCTGGTGATGCGACTGGTATATGAAGGCAAAGCGGTTGGATCGGTCGGAATTGGAAGTAATGGTCATGGCCGATATGGCGATGAACACAAACGTCTTCTCCAACTTCTACACGACCCGTTTTGTCTGGCGCTCTCCAACTCGATCAAACATGAAGAACTGCATGCGCTCAAAGAGCTCCTGGCCGATGACAATCGTTATCTACAACAGGAGATTCATGAAATTCGGGGGGATGAGATTATCGGGGCTAACTTCGGCCTGCGCAATGTGATGGAGATGGTCCGCCAGGTTTCTCCTCTCTCAAATCAGGTGTTGTTGCTGGGGGAGACTGGCGTCGGCAAGGAGGTGATTGCCAATGCCATTCACTATTCTTCTCCCCGACACTCGGGCCCCTTTATCAAGGTCAATTGTGGCGCCATCCCCGAAAGCCTCCTGGACAGTGAACTGTTCGGACATGAGAAGGGGGCGTTTACCGGCGCGTTGAATCGGAAGCGGGGTCGGTTTGAACGGGCCCACGGGGGAACCATCTTCCTGGATGAGATCGGCGAATTGCCTCCTCCAGCCCAGGTGCGGCTGCTGCGGGTGATTCAGAATCGGGAGATTGAACGCGTAGGTGGAAGCGAGCCGATACCAGTTGATATCCGGATCATCGCGGCGACCCATCGCAAGCTGGAAGAGATGGTGGCAGAGGGGACGTTTCGGGAGGATCTCTGGTTCCGACTGAATGTGTTTCCCATTGTGATTCCACCCCTGCGTCAGCGTCTGGGAGATATTCCGGCGCTGGTCAATCACTTCATTGAGCGGAAATCAAAGGCCATGAACCTCACACACTGTCCTGTCATGGCTACCGGCGCGTTGGAACAGTTGCGGGAATATCATTGGCCGGGGAATATTCGGGAGTTGGAAAATCTGGTAGAGCGGGCCTTGATCAAATGCCGAACCATACCCGGCCAACCGTTGACCTTCGCTGAGTTCCAGGGGACACCAAAAACGCTCTCCCTGCAGGAGACACAGCCCAGCGCGGAACCGACAGAAAAGGGTGGCGAAGATCTGAATCTGGATGCAGCCAATCGGAAATTAATTCAAGCCGCCCTGGAACGGACCGGTGGTCGTGTTCAGGGCCCTAAAGGGGCTGCAGCGTTATTGGGTATCAATCCCAATACGTTGCGTAATCGGATGAAAAAACTGAAAATTCCATATGGGAGAGAGTCTCAAGAAATCCTTAGCAGATAACCTCATTTGGCAGCGGTTTATTTATGTTGTAAGAAGTATTAACAGGATAGATTTGCCGTGTTGTCATGCAGTCCGCTGCCTGGCCAGGCAAGAGGGGCATCATACAGATCGTGCCCCTGCTCCTCATTTCAGCATTTGTTTTATTCAGTGCATATCGCCACCTCCCCGAATCAGAAGAGTATGACAAGCATTTATTTCTCGCCTCGTTTAAGTTCTTACTACTTGGAAATTTAGTATGGATTTTAGCTGAATCCATTGAAATGATAATTGGGGCAGTAGCAGAGCTAATCGAATACAAAATTGGTAGGGTCAATACCTATATTGGAATTTTAATATCGTTATTTTCAATGGGTCTCTTTTTTAAGGGTATATCTTTAAAACTCATCGATAACGACAGTGATGTTGGGCATTGTTCTTCTCAAAATAGAAATAAGTTCCAAACTTCTTTTGATGTAAAATTAACTCTCCGTTGACACTGCTGAAGACGCCGGTTGATAGTGATAACTACCTTAACTACCTTACAAAAAACCGGCCTTGCGAAAAATTCAAAAAAAAACTTGACAAAAAAAATGGAGTAAGTAAAGCTTACATCGCAAGTTGAGACTGTTCTGTTCAGTGTGGTATTCTGATTGAAATGATCGATAAATTAAATAAACCACACAGATAAGCAAAAACAAATGACACAATTAGAAAAAAATGAGGCTGCACCCCCAGGCCGGGTAAAACTGGCCAATGCCGTCCGAAGACTGCTTGAAACAAAAGACTACGGTTCTATAACCACTTCGGAAATATCCAGGGAATCCGGTGTAAATGAAGCCTTGATTTATCGATACTTCGGTAATAAAAGAGGTCTGTTGCATGGAGTATTGGCAGAGCATCTTCAATTGTTTTGGGAAAAAGTCGAGCATGACTTGAAGGGCATCAAGTCCACTGCCGAAAAGCTGCGGAGGGTGATCTGGAGCAGTATCAACTTCTACAATCAGGACAGGATTTTGTCCAAGATTCTGCTACTTGAGGTCCGTGCCCACAAAGACTATTTCAGTAGCCAGACATATCGAATCGTTAAGAAATATACACAGTTGATCACAGATACCATTCAAGAAGGAGTTGATAACGGTGAACTGAAACCAGGTGTTTCGCCAAAAAATCTTCGTCAGATCATTTTGGGTTCGATGGAACACCTGATTTTGCCTGCGATAATTCATGATGGACCGATTGATGTTGACCTTGTCCAGGAAGATATTTGTACCACCATCTTTGATGGGGTTCTGTGGCCCTGAACATAAACCGTCAGTTATTGGACAGGGTTGGAAATCTGGCTCATTAGCAGATTGAGAAAAGATCATTTGTAGAGAGCGGACTCATCTATCAGGTCCAATTTTTTTTAGGTAACTTGCACGCTTGAATGTAAGTAAAATTTACATGCATTCCTTTCACATCGATTATTTTGGAGGAAAAACAGTGGAAAATTTGTTGAAAGATAGAGTTGCATTGATAACGGGCTCCGGCAGGGGAATTGGTCAAGCTACAGCTATAATGTTTGCAAAGCAGGGCGCAAAAGTGGTTGTCAGCGATATCGATGCTGAACCGGCAGAGGAAACGGTTGCTGAAATCCAGAAAGATGGAGGTGAGGCGGTGGCTTATGTTGGTGACGTGACGGGCCCAGATTTTGCTCAGGGCATCGTAAAAAAGGCTCACGACAGTTTTGGTGCCTTACATATTATTGTTAACAATGCCGGTTTCACCTGGGACAGCCTGATTCACAAGATGAGTGAGGAGCAATGGGACAAGATTCTGGATATTCACTTGAAGGCGCCATTTCGCATTATCCAGGCGGCCAAGCCGCTTTTCTGTGATGCCGCCAAGGAGGAGATGAAGCAAAATGGTGCAGCCATTGCCAGGAAGATCATTAACATTTCTTCAGTCGCAGGAGTTGGGGGAAATCTGGGGCAGGCTAACTATTCAGCTGCCAAATCCGGGATTGTCGGTCTCACCAAGACGATGTGTAAAGAGTGGGCGAGATACAATGTGCAGTCCAATAGTGTTGCCTTTGGGTTCATTGATACCCGTTTAACCCAGGAGAAGGAAAAGGGGATCACGGTCGAGACGGAAGGCCAGAAAATAGCAGTGGGTGTTCCGGAAAAACAACGTAACGCTTTTATCCAGATGATACCCATGGGAAGGGCCGGCACTGCAGAAGAGGCTGCCAAATCGATTTTGATTTTTGCATCGCCACTGTCCGATTACGTGTCAGGTCAGGTGTTGATTTGTGGCGGTGGTTTTTCTATGTGATTTTTTTTTAATTTTTGGAGCAATCTCATGGCAATTAATTTAGATGTTATTGGTAAATCATTCGAAACCCCGGCTTTCAGCTATGACCCGGATACTTTGATCCTATATGCATTGGGTATTGGCGCGGGTGTTGGTGAACTGGATTTCGTTTATGAGAAGAATCTCAAGGCGTATCCGACGTTTGCAGTGGTTCCATTTCTGCCGGCACTGTTGTCCGTATTCGTACCCCAGGCCAATCTGAACATGTATACAGTACTGCATGGTGAACAGAAAATTATCCTGCACAAACCCATCGCAACATCAGGTACGATTACCACCTCTTTGAAATGTGATTCCATATATGACAAGGGGGATAGTGGCGCTATTGTTAATCTGAGTCTTGAAAGCCGTGATGCAGGTGGCGACGTTGTATTTGAGAACCAGGCAGTTATTGTGGATCGCAGCGGCGGGAATTTCGGTGGTGAGCGGGGCCCCAAAACTGAAAAAATCGAGCCGCAGGAAGGAAAAACACCTGATGTCAGTGTAGCCCAGACAACCAGCAAAGATCAGGCCGCATTGTACCGCCTCAGTGGTGATAAGAATCCGTTGCACATTGATCCTGCGTTTGCCAAAAAGGGCGGCTTTGATACGCCTATTCTGCATGGACTCTGTAGTTTCGGGATTGCCGGAAAAGCGGTCCTGAACGAGATTTGTGACAGCGATCCCGATAAATTGAAATCCTTTTCTGTTCGCTTCATGAATGTCTCGTACCCGGGCGATACATTGAAAACTGAAGCCTGGAAGGTTGATGACAAAAAATATATTGTCCGGACAATCAACCAGGACGGAACCATCATTCTCGGTAACGCGCTGGCTGAATTGAATTGATATACCAATGTTTAAACAAAAGGTAAGCATGGTTGCAGATGATGCGCTTCTGGTGACAAAGACAGACAGAATATGCACGGTCACGTTTAACCAGCCTCAGGCAATGAACCCAATTACCTTTGACTTTGTTTCATTACTGGATGAGACATTGAAAGAGATTGGTGATGACAATCATGTCCGGGTTGTCGTGTTGACAGGGGCCGGGAATAACTTCTCTTCGGGCGGCAGTATGAAACAACTGAATGAAAAGTTTGAGCCCGATGTCTTTCTCAGGAACATGAAGCAGGTGACGAATCTGGTTTTAACCATGAAGGGATTACCTCAGCCTATTATCAGTAAGGTGAGAGGGGTTGCATATGGTATTGGTGTCAATATCGCGTTAAATGGAGACTTTGTTCTGGCATCCCATGATGCTCGTTTTTGCCAAATATTTGTCAACCTGGGGGCCATATTGGATGGTGGTGGTACTTTCCTGTTACCCAGGTTGGTGGGTCTGGTTAAGGCCAGAGAGCTCGCCATGCTTGGGGATGTTGTCTCAGGACAAGAGGCAGAGTCAATCGGGTTAATATACAAATCGACGACAGACGAAGATCTGGATGCGGCCGTAGAAATACTTGGCCGGCAATTGGCAAAAAAGCCTCGGCAGGCCATGTCGATGATTAAAGAGGGACTCGAAAAGAGCTTCGATAGAACCCTTCCTGAGGCCCTGGACTGGGAGGCAGTGCATCAGACAATTGCACTCCAGTCCCCGGAACATAAACGGCAGGTTCAGGCGTTTTTAGCCAAAGGGGATGAAAATCGAACTTGATACACCTTAGTTTGAGCTAAATACAATTGAATTCATTTCTTAAAGTAGATTGTTTCATTGAGCGACCTTTTTTAACGGGGCGTCTTATTACTGAACGTGTCAGGAATCACTGAGGTTATTTTGGGAGATAACGATGTTTGAGTTAAGTAAATCGCAAAGGCAAATAGTAAAAGCAGCCAAAGACTTTGCCAAAGGCGAGTTTGACAAGGAAATGGCCTGTGAAATGGAGAAAAACAGGAAGTTTCCTGTTGAAGTATGGAAAAAAGCCGCAGAGCTTGGATTTATAGGCATTCACTACCCCGAGGACCAGGGAGGGGGCGGCCTGGGTTTGCTGGAAAATGTGCTGATCACGGAAGAGCTCTGCCGTCGCGATTCGACCATGGGATACGCCATTTCCCATGCAGGTTTTGCATCGGAATGCCTGGCTCTTTTTGCGTCTGATGAAATCAAAGAGCAGGTTCTACCCCGTATCGCCGAAGGGGAGTTGTTAAGCGGGGCTGCTTTTTCTGAGACGCAACAAGGTACAATACCGGAAAAGCTTCAGACATCCGCCATTGAGCAAAACAACGGATGGGTGATTAATGGTTTTAAAACCTGTGTGATAAACGGGGGAGCAGCGGGTTATTATATTGTACTCTGCCAGACAGATCCGTCAGCTGACCGCCCGGAAAAAGGTCGAAGCCTGCTCCTGGTCGAAGCCGGTTCTCCCGGGATCACAATTGAGGATTGCGGTAAGAGGATGGGCGGAAATATGGTCAACACGGCCGACCTGTCGTTTGACAATGTCAAGGTACCTGCCATCAACCTGATCGGAAAGAAAGGAAAGGGAACCGACTATCTCCAGCGATATTTCGACGACAGCAGAATCATGGCTGCCGCCCAGGCAGTCGGCATTGCTGCGGGAGCCCTGGACAGAACTCTGGAATACACCAAGGGAAGGATCCAGTTTAACCGTCGGATTATAGATTTTCAGGTAACCCGTCATAAAATCGCTGAAATGGCAACTCAGATCGAGTTATCCAGAATGATGACGTACCGTGCCGCCTGGATTCGGGATAAAGGAAAGCCGGATCACAAACTCAGCTCGATGGCAAAGCTGACAGCAGCCCAGGCTGCAGTCAATGCGGGGACACATGCCATCCAACTGTTTGGCGGATATGGCTTTATGACTGAGTATGAGGTCGAACGGTTTTATAGGGATGCACGGATGATCGCAAACAGCTCGGGCAATGATCACATTCAAAAAGATATCATTGCGGCCGGTGTGATTGGTAAAAAATAAACTATTTGGAGTTGAAATGACTATTTTAGATTACTCGGAAGACCATCACCAGTTCAGAAAGCGGTTCGGGAAATTCTGCCAGGAAGAGATTACTCCCTATATTGATCAATGGGAATCAGAGCACATCGTCCCTAAAAGCAAATGGAAGCAGATGGGGAAAAACGGCTTTTTATGTACGGAAGTCCCAAAAGAATATGGTGGTGTGGGAGGAGACTTTCTCCATTCAGTTATCATTGCGGAAGAACTGATGAAAACGGAACACATGGGAATTATGGCCCCCCTGCATAGCGACATTGTTGTCCCCTATATAACCACTTTCGGATCGGAAGAGATTAAACGGAAATACCTGCCCGGATGCGCTTCAGGGGATTGTATCGCGGCGGTCGCCATGACGGAACCCGGTGCGGGTAGCGACGTGGCATCCATGGAAATGACCGCTGTTGAAGATGGTGATGATGTGGTCCTCAACGGTTCCAAGACCTTTATATCCAATGGGGTTAATTGTGATATCGTTATTGTGGCGGCAAAAGATCCCAGTGTTGACAATCCCCATAAAGCCATTTCTCTCTACCTGATTGAGGACGGTACCAAAGGATTTGAACATGGGAAACAACTGGAAAAGATGGGTATGCACAGCCAGGATACCGCCGAACTGTTCTTTACGGATTGCCGAATTCCGAAAAACAACATTATCGGGGAGAAAGGCAACGGATTCATCCAGTTGATGCAGAAACTGCAGCAGGAACGTCTGGTCTGCTCAGTACAGGCAATCGCAGGGGTTGAGCATGTCCTGGAGAAAACGGTCACCCAACTCCGCAAACCATCGGATGATGCCAATGCCATGACTGCCGATCAAGCCACACAGTTTGAGCTGGCAGAAATAACGGCCGAATCAAAGATACTTAGAGCCTTTATCGACCAGCTCATTCTTAGTCACATGAAAAAGGAAAACGTCGTCATTGAGACATCCATCGCCAAGTACAGAACGTCCGAAGCATTGAATAACGTCATCAACACATGCCTGGGATTCTTTGGAGATTATGGCGTTTCAGAAAAAAATACACTGGTGCGTATGGCCCGTGACTCCCGTGTCCAAACGATCTACGCCGGAACAAATGAGGTGATGAAATCAATTATCGCAAAATCGCTTGGAATTTAAAAATCTGAAACTTACCGCATCCAAGGCCAAAAATGAGGTATAAACACATACTATTTAAAGAGCCAGAGCCTGCTTGTTTTTACAGCAGATTTTAAAAAGAAAGTTGAGGAGTTTAGCAAGTAGACACGCACGTTATTAGACTCGATCAACAAAATCACAGATGGCCGGTTATAGTGCAAGTCATGAAACTATAAGGAAATTCCCTTTATATCCGTCAAAATTTTCAACCGAAGCCGTACCAACAGCATTTTCCATTACTCAATGGCAATGAGATAAATTGTAAGTTTCAAGACAACTACAAGAACTCAGCCTTAATCATAAAAAATGTTTGAGTATAAATATGGGATTAAAAGTAAATAATATCAGGATCGTGTATAAAGACGCCATCCTGGCAATCAAGGGATTCTCCATAGACCTTCAGGACGGTGCATTTGTGACCCTACTTGGCAACAATGGCGCCGGAAAAAGCACCGTGCTGAGAGCCATATCCGGAATACTCACATCCCTTGATGGAGAAATTGAAGAGGGGTACATCGAGTATGATGGACAGAGAATTGAGAAGTTACAGCCCCATAAGATTGTCAAACTTGGCATTATTCAGGTTCCTGAAGGGAGGCGTCTATTTCCAAATTTGACTGTTCGGGAAAACATCATGCAGGGGGCATACAGCAGAAAACAATCGCCTCAACTCAAGCAGGACTTTGAACGAATACTCGAATACTTTCCTATTTGCAGGGATCAGCCATCAAAACTGGCCGGTTATCTGAGCGGGGGTGAGCAGCAGATGGTTGCCATTGGTCGTGCTCTGATGGGGAACCCGAAAGCTCTCCTTCTGGATGAGCCCTCGCTGGGTCTTTCTCCGCTGATAGTGGATGAGATATTTGAAATCCTGCAACGCATTAACACTGAGCAGAAATGCGCAATCCTGTTGGTAGAGCAAAATGCGTTTAAGGCCCTTTCTGTAGCCGATTACGGATATATTCTTGAAAATGGCGCGGTTGTCCTGGACGATACCTCTTCCAAATTAATAAACAACTCTGAGGTGCGGGAATTTTACTTCGGCATTCCCGAAGGCAAAGAGAAAAAAAGTTTTCACGACGTCAAACACTATCGGAGAAAGAAAAGATGGCTTTCCTGAACAGCACTGTACTTCGTTTTAAAAAAAAGGAAAGGGGGTTTTTACCAGATCCTTATGATAACAGGGGACAGGTTCTCTCTTCATTCCATCGTATTTCGGATACCAGTCAAAGGAACAAACAACCACTTTGTATTGAATCCTTGTCTTTGTTTTTTGGAGGGCTGCATGTTCTACAGGAAATATCCATAGAGGTCGCCCCAGGGACCATTCATGCCATCATCGGCCCCAATGGTGCAGGGAAAACCAGCCTCTTGAACTGTATCTGCGGGGTTTACCGAAATCAGGAAGGATCGGTCCGGGTGGGTAACACCAGATTGAGCGGAAAGCGTCCTGATCAGATAGCGAGATTGGGTATTGCCAGAACTTTCCAGCAGACTGACCTTTTCTCCGGTATGTCCGTTATGGACAACATCATGCTAGGACGACATCTTTTCATGAAAACAGGCATTATCAAAGGCGGTTTCTGGCTCCCATCGGCTGTCAAGGCAGAGCTTACCAATCGAAAGATGGCTGAAGAGATCATTGAATTTCTGCATCTGGAAGCTGTGAGAGATAGCCCATTGGGTGCTCTCCCTTACGGTATACAAAAAAGGGTTGACCTGGGACGTGCGCTGGCCATGATGCCGAAAATCCTGTTGCTTGATGAGCCATGTGCCGGAATGAATATGGAGGAAACAGAAGATATGGCTCGTTTTGTCCTTGATATCAGGGAGGAACTGGGGCTGACAATTGTCATCATCGAACACAACATGCATGTGATCATGGATCTGTCTGACCGGGTTTCAGTCCTTAACTTCGGATCTCTTATTGCGGATGGAACGCCCGATGATGTTCAGCAAAACCCGGAGGTCATCGAAGCGTATCTTGGATTAAAGGAGGTTCCCTCATGAGCAAATTTTCAGTTGATCGATCCACTCCCCGGGTTTTTCTCAATAGAGTGGCGGAAAATCCGGATGGCGTGGCCATGCGTGAAAAACATCTGGGCGTGTGGACTGAAATCACATGGCGAAACTACCAGGAGCATGTTGAAGATTTGACATTGGGATTGATTTCCCTGGGCGTAGAAAAAGGGGATAAAGTTTGTATCCATGGCGAGAATACTCAGGAGTGGCTGTACGCTGATATGGCGATACAATCTGCAGGGGCTGTAAGTGTCGGCATTTACCCGACCAATCCCGCTAAAGAGGTCCAGTATATTGCAGCACATTCTGATGCCAGGTTCTATTTTGCCGAGGATCAGGAACAGACCGATAAGGTCCTGGAGGTCAAAGACTCGTTGCCGAACCTAGAAAAGATTATCACCTGGGACAGCAGGGGCCTCAGGAATTATCAGGATCCGCTGTTGATGAATTTCAAAGAACTTGAAGAGCTGGGCCGTAATTATAAAAAACAGCACCCTGATCTATTTCTAAATTCAATTGAGTCTATTGATCCGGACGACGAAGCTTTGATTATCTATACATCCGGGACGACAGGACCACCAAAGGGAGCTGTTCACACTCACCGTAGTTTTCTGACCGGTAGCAAGGCCATGGCAGACTTTTTCGATATGAATGAAACCGATCAGTTTCTGTCTTACCTGCCGCTCTGTCATGCGGCAGAAAGAGTGATCTCGGTTTATATTCCCCTTTTTTCAGGGACTGTCATTAATTTCGCAGAGAGCTCGGCAACGGTTCAGCGGGACCTGGTGGAAATCGCACCCACATTTGTGGCACTCATGCCTCGAATTCTGGAGAAAATGTATTCCACCATTAAGGTAAAAATAGACGAGAGTACTTTCATCAAACGGTTTATCTATGAATCACTGATCAGAATTGCATACATTGTCGCCGACAAAAAATTGAACAAGGAACCGCTGCCTTTCTGGGCCCCGTTATTTGAATTCGCAGCCTATTGGAGTCTGTTTCGATATATAAAGGATCAGGTAGGGCTTTTGAGAATGCGACGATCGGTGTGTGGTGGGGCTGCTGTCTCTCCGGACCTGATCAGGTATTTCAGGGCGATTGGTGTGCCGATCACCCAGGTTTATGGACAGACCGAAGGAATGATTGTTTTTGCACCGACCGAGGATGACATCAAAACCGATACGGTTGGACGTGCTCCATTTGATGGTGTTGAGTGGAAGCTTTCGGAAGAGGGAGAAATCCTGTGGCGTTGGCCAGGGAATTTTAAAGGATACTATAAGGATGAAGCAACCACAAAGAAAACAGTTGATGAAGAGGGCTGGCTCTATTCCGGAGACATTGGCCAGATAGATGAAGATGGCCACCTGAAGATCATTGACCGAAAGAAGAACATCATTATCACATCCGGCGGAAAGAATATCACACCAGAGTACATTGAAAATAAGATCAAATCATCACACTACATCAGTGATGTGATTGTGATTGGAGAAGGACGCAACTACTTGACTGCCTTGATACAAATCGATTTTGAAGTTGTCTCCCATTGGGCAGAGCGAAAAAAAATTGCATTTACCACACTTCGTGACCTGAGTCAGAACGAGGCTGTGGTTGATCTGGTCGCTCAGATTGTATCCAAAGCCAACACAGAACTTGCCCAGGTAGAACAGATCAAAAAATTCAAATTGATCGGTATTGAACTTGACCATGAAAGTGGTGAACTTACGGCAACCATGAAGGTAAAGCGGAATGTCATCGAATCACTCTTCTCCAAAGAAATTAAAGAAATGTACGGTCGATAAAAAACTTTAAGGAGACAATTTTATGAACGGAACAAGTATTCTGCCTCAACTTTTGATGAGTGGGCTTGTGATAGGCTGTGTGTACGCTCTGATCGGGCTCGGATTTGTCGTGATCTTCAAGGCGACCAAAATACTCAATTTCGCCCAGGGTGAGCTGCTGATGCTGGGGGCTTACATGTGCTTTGTTTTTAATGTCACTTTAAAATTGCCCTATGTTGTAGCTTTTCTGCTGACGCTGGTTTTTGCATTTGTCCTGGGAATTGTCCTTGAGTTTGCCTTGTTCAGACATATGGTCGGACAACCGGTATTCTCAATGATCATGATCACTGTCGGACTTTCCAGTGTTTTCAGAAGCATCGCCGTTTTCATCTGGGGCGACATGGATATGGTCCCGCTCCCATCGCCTTTTCCAAAGGACTCAATAACAGTATTGGGAGCCAGCATCACCTACCCGCAGCTCGTAACGTTGTGCGGTACGGTTGGGATGTTTGCCCTCTTCGCCCTGTTTTATCGCATCTCAAAAGTTGGAACCGCCATCAGGGCTGCCTGCGACGACCAGGACGCAGCATCACTCACAGGGGTAAACCTGAACAGGGTTTTTCAAATCGCCTGGATTATGGCGGCTGTTGTTGCCACTGTCGGCGGAATATTTCTCGGTCATATTAATTACCTTGATACATCCATGGGATTCATTGCCATCCATGTATTTCCTGCAGTGATTCTGGGAGGAATGGAAAGCATCCTCGGTGCGCTGCTGGGAGGTCTGATCATCGGTATGGCAGAGAATCTGGTTGGCGGCTTGATTAGTTCTAATCTGCAAGGGGTCACTGCCTACATTGTCTTAATCATTATACTTCTAATCAAGCCCCATGGTCTTTTCGGGGAAGATGAAATCGAGAGGATATAGAAAATGTCAAAAGACAAATATGCCGTCACTTATCGTGAGCAAATCGAAATATTCAGATCCGATGCGGCAAAAATCTGGCTGACAATACTGTATCTCCTGATGCTGATTTTTCCGTTTGTAATGGACACCTATTTTATCTATCTAGCTAATCTGGTAGCTATTTTTGTTATCGGTGCACTGGGATTGAACTTGCTGACAGGCAATGGCGGGTTGATTTCACTGGGTCATGCCGGATTTGTAGCTATAGGCGCCTATACCAGCGGATACCTGGTGTCACAGCACGGCTTTCCTTTTCTGGTATCACTGCCCATCTCGGCTTTGATAGCGGGTCTGTTCGGGATGATTATCGGTCTTCCGGCGTTGAGGTTGAAGGGTCTTTATCTCGCCATGATCACCATGGGATTTGTCTTTGTGGTGGAGTATCTGATAGATGAGTTGTCATTCATCACAGGAGCAGAAGAGGGTCTGATGGCAGGCCCCATCGTAATCGGTTCTATTACGCTGGAAACCGATTTCAGTCTGTACTTTCTGATCATGCCAGTCACGATACTACTGTGTTATTTCACAAGAAACCTGATACGGACACCCTTCGGAAGAGCCCTGATGTCAATCAGGGATCGGGATATTGCTGCCGAGGTGACAGGCGTGAACCTGGGAAAGTATAAGGTGCAGGCCTTTGCTTTGAGTGGTATTTACGCAGGAATTGCCGGTGCGATATATGGGCACTACGTCCAGATGATCTCCCCTGAATACTTTGGTATTCTGATGTCGATCGAGTACGTTGTTATCATTATTATCGGCGGCCTGGGTAATGTTCTGGGTACTATCCTGGGCGCGATCTTTGTCACTCTTGTTCCGGAAGGATTAAGGCTTTTTGGTGATTTGACAAGGACCAGCCTGCCAATTTTTTCGGAACGTTTTGGAGATTTTAAAGAGGGTATTTTCGGCCTTCTGATGATCTTCTTCATTATTTTTGAACCTGCCGGACTCTCCGGTATATGGCGAAAGATCAAGATTTACTGGAAATCCTGGCCGTTTCGCTATTAATTTTTAGACATTTGAAAGGAGATGAGAAAATGAAAAACTTTTTTAAAGCTACAGCTGTCTTGTTTGCTTCGTGTTTTTTAATCGGTAATGCATCAGCGGGTGAAAACGGTGTGACCGATAAGACCATCAAAGTCGGTGTCCTGAGTGCCCTTACCGGACCTGCAGCACCAGTGGGTAAAATGATTGGAATTGGTTCAAAAATCGCTTTTCATGCCGCCAACGAAGCGGGTGGCGTTAACGGACGGAAATTCGACCTTATCCTTGAAGACAATGCCTACTCTCCAAAGCAGACTGTGGCCGGGTTTAAGAAACTGGTCGACAGAGACAAGATTTTTGGCATCCCGCTGTGCGTCGGAACGCCACCGGGTTTAGCAGTTATTCCCCTTGCTCAGAGAAAAAAAGTGCCAACAATACTCTATTCAGGTCCAGAGACATTTTTCAGCCCGCCTAAACGCTACGTTTTTGTGGCCGGTATGCCGTATCACCTGGAAGTTATCGGCCTGATGGAATATGCGATAGAAAACCTTGATGCAAGGAACAAAAAAATCGGAATTCTTGCACAAAAATCTATCAAGCAACCTCCGGTTGCTGCCATGAAAAATGTACAGAAAAAGTATGGATTAAAGGCTGATATCGTAGAGACTTTCAAACGTGGTACACCTGACGTCAGTCCTCAAATTCTGGCCTTAAAAAAGGCTGGTATAAACATGGTCATAGCATCCACCAACGCCAGGGATATGGCGCTTATCCTGAAGAAGAGTATTGAGCTGAATTATCACCCTGTTTTCCTTGGGATTACGCCAACCACCGATCAATCGATATTTAAAACACTACCCCCGGGAGACGTATCCTTCTATGCTGCAGCTTCAACAGCACCAATTGTCATGGATATCCCAGGCGTCAGGGAGATGACTGACGCAGGTAAGAAATACGATCCAAAATTCAAACCAACGGCTTACCATCTGATTGGCTACATGTCTGCAAAACTGTTTATTGAAGGGGTGAAAGCAGCAGGCAGAGATCTGACTAGAGAAAATTTAGTTGAAGCCCTGGAAGGGTTGAGAAATGTCGATATGAAGGGACTGATGCCTCCTGTAACCTTCGGTCCCAAACGCCGTTTCTCGGCTTCAGCTGTCAAGATTGTTAAAATGGACACCATGAACAAAACCTTTAAAATTGTTCAGAAATCCACAGAGATCGATTTCAATCCGTTCAAATAAGGATTTTGAATTTGATATCTGTAAAAGTACAGACAACAGAAAAGCTGTTGGAGTAATTCCAACAGCTAAAAGAAGGGTTCTTGTCTTTTAAAATTATAATTTCGATCCACCTTAGGGATCGTACAAAAATAACTTGGCATAATCTGTCCGCAAAAGTCCTGTAAAGACTGGACATTTTACAGACAGAATGCCAAGTAATTTTTGAGCCGACCCTTATATCATCAAAAAACAGAAATGGGACCGTTAAAAGGAATAAAAATTGTCGAAATGGGCGGAATCGGACCGGGCCCGTTTTGTGCCCAGATGTTGTCGGACATGGGAGCTGAAGTTATCCGCATCGATAGAAAAGGCGGCTCGGATTACCTGGTTGAAGCAAAGTACAGTGTTCTGCTTCGAGGTCGGCACTCCATTGCTGTGGACTTGAAATCGTCCGAGGGGATTAAAGCGGTACTGAAGCTGATAGAAAAGGCCGACGGTCTGATAGAGGGATACCGTCCAGGAGTAATGGAACGTCTATGGCTTGGTCCGGAAGAATGCATGAAACAAAATCCGAAACTGGTATATGGCCGTATGACCGGGTGGGGACAGGAAGGTCCCCTGCCGGTCATGACATCAACTATATTGCACTGACCGGTGCACTGAACGCCATGGGTGAGAAGAATGGCAAACCACTTATTCCTCGATTATAATGGCTTTCCTCAGCCGGCGCCGGCACCCAGGTTCAGCCGTACCTCGCCTGAAATTCAAGGGCCGCCACCTGAAATAGGACAACACAGTGAAGCCATCCTAAAAGACTGGGGATTTATTGAAGCTGAGATCACAGATTTGAAAGAAGAGAAGGTTATTTAATTTGACATTTATAAGGAGAAGAAATGGTTGGAATATGTTCTTATGGCGGCTATGTGCCCCGTTATCGCTTAAATCGCGGTCTGGTATATCAGGCAATGGGCTGGATGAATCCAGCAAATGCCAGCAATGCCGCGGGTGAAAAAGCAGTCGCAAATTTTGATGAAGATGCTGTCACCATGGCAGTGGCTGCTGGAGTAGATGCGCTCCAGGGAATAAACCGGTCAGCAATTGGTGGTGTTTATTTTGCGTCAACCTCAATGCCGTACAAGGAAAGGTTGAATGCCGGTATTATCACGCCAGCACTTGGCTTAAGCGATCATATCAGAGCAGCTGATTTCAGCGGTGGCATCAAAGCCGGTACGACCGCACTGTTAGCTGCTTTAGATACAGTGGAATCCAAACGGGCTGAAAATATCATCGTGACATCATCCGACTGCAGGCTGGGAAAACCTGCTTCGCCGCAGGAATTGATATTCGGGGATGCTGCAGCCTCTTTTGTGGTAGGTAGTTCCAACGTCATCGCCGAATTCAAGAACTCGTTTTCGACGACCTATGATTTTGTGGATCACTATCGAGGGGAAACCAATAAATACGACCGACAATGGGAAGACCGCTGGATTCGGGATCTGGGTTTTGCGCAGCTGATACCGGAAGCGGTGAATGGATACCTGGAAAAGAATCAGTTGAAAATGTCCGATTTTAATAAGGTAATTTACCCATGTCATTATGCCGCTGCCCGTAAACAACTGAACAAGCAGTTGGGGATTACCGCCGAAATGGAGCAGACTCATTTTCAGGCAGAACTCGGTGAATCGGGGACACCCCACGCTATGTTGATGTTGGTTGGTGCCCTCGAAGATGCGAAGCCGGGTGATAACATCCTGCTGGTGAGTTTTGGGAATGGCTGTGATGTCTTGCATTTCGAAGTTACCCCGGCCATCAATGACCTGCCCGCAAGAAATGGTGTCAGCGGTAGTCTGGCCAATAGGGCAGAATTGGATAACTATACCAAATACCTGATCTGGAGGGATATTCTCCCCGGGGATAAAGGCCTGCGCAGCGAAGAGGACCATGTCACCCGTTGGTCGCAGCTCTGGCGAAAAAGAAAAGAGGTCCTGGGTCTCTGGGGCACCAAATGCCTGAAGTGCGAAACAGTTCAATATCCTACCCAGCAGGTTTGTGTGAATCCGGATTGCGGTGCGGTTAATGAGATGGAGCCCTACTGCTTTGCTGATAAAGACGGGCACATTTTCAGTTTTACCGGTGATAACCTGGCCGCTTCAGTCAACCCCCCTGCTGTTTATGGACAGATCGCCTTTGATGCGGGTGGAAGATACATGTTCGATTTCACGGATTGCGACCTGGATTCTCTGACAACCGGGATGAAAGTAAAAATGAGTTTTCGTAAAAAATACCAGGACAACAAAAGAGATATCTCGGGTTATTTCTGGAAAGCAGTACCAATCGTAAAGGAGGCATAAAATGGCTACAGGAATTAAAGATAAGGTTGCCATACTGGGTATGGGATGTTCAAAATTCGGCGAACGATGGGATTGTGGTGCCGAAGAGTTAGTAGTGGAATCATTTTCTGAATGCCTGGCGGATGCTGGTATTGAAAAAAAAGAGATTCAAGCAGCCTATTTCGGCACGCATATCGATGAGATCGGTCTTGGTAAGGCTGCAACGCCGTTAGGATCCATTCTGAAGCTGCCCTACATTCCGGTGACGCGGACGGAAAACTATTGTGCAACTGCCACCGAAGCTTTCAGGGCAGCATGTTATGCAGTTGCGGCAGGCGCCTATGATATTGTATTGGCCCTGGGAGTAGAAAAGCTGAAAGATACGGGGTATGGAGGGCTTCCTATCGGTTCCTCCTTCGGTACTGAAATGATGTTGCGGGGATCGAATTTTTCCGCTCCCGGCCTGTTTGCTCAATTGGCGACTGCCTATGCAGCGACTCATGGGGTCAGTATGGATCAGATCAAGGATGCGATCGCCCATGTTTCGGAAAAAAGTCATGCGAATGGCGTTTTGAGTCCCAAAGCGCATCTGCGTCGGGCGATTTCGGCTGACAGGATCAAAGCCGCTCCTATGATTGCCTATCCATTGGGGTTGTTTGATTGTTGTGGTGTCAGCGACGGCTCAGCTGCGGCCATTGTGACAACACCTGAGATTGCCAAAATCCTCAAGCAGAACCAGGATATTGTGAAGGTCAAAGCCCTGCAGGTGTCGGTTAGCTCAGGTGAAGAAGAGACCTATTCCAGTTGGGATGGGGCACACTTTGCCACTACGCGTATTGCGGCGACCAAAGCCTACGAAGAAGCGGGGATTAAAGACCCTCGCTCGGAAATCAGCATGATGGAAGTCCACGACTGTTTTTCAATTACCGAATTCGTCACCATGGAAGATCTTCATATCTCTCCGAAAGGGGGTGCTTATGAAGACGTCATGGACGGATTTTATGATCTGGACGGTCAAGTGCCCTGCCAGGTTGATGGTGGGTTGAAGTGTTTCGGGCATCCCATCGGAGCCTCTGGACTGAGAATGATCTATGCCATGTATCAACAGCTTTTAGGACGGGTTTCTGAAGAGGCACAGGTCAAAAATGCACGATACGGATTAACCCACAATCTGGGTGGAAATCCGTCTAAGAATGTAGCTGCCATTTCCATCATTGGGAAAGGTTAATTAAAACCAATGGTTTCCATTCTGCTCCCCTCCGTCGCGGGGAGCAGAATTCAAAACATAAGGTGCGAGACTCGCAGCACCGAACCGAATCCATCCCTGGGAGTTTCGTCGGAAACGCGTCGGGAAAACGTCCTGTTTTCCATTGTTTTGAATCATAATCCCCCCGACTCCGGTAAAGTGATGAATAGTTACACCCAATTTAACTACTAACTGCATCGCCTGATCTCCTCGACGGACGGTGTACTCAATAGATACAAATAAATTTACAAAAACTGGTACGACATTTGAAGTTGAGTAAGGCTAAAATCGACCTTTGGTTTTCACCCTGCAGGCCAAAATTGCCATTTGAACTGAACAATTGGTCAGGCCCTGAAAATAAGAACTCGCAACCGGACTTGCCTCGGAGGAGTGTACATGGAACTGCCAAAAATGACTTCGTGTAAACCGAGAGGATCCGCCAATCGGATTTTTTAGGCAGTAATTCTGCCAATATTGACAAAGACTCCAAAGAAGCGATAGAGCTACAGAAGACTGTTTTTCATTCGTTACTGCCATTATTGGCAGTAACGAAAACGCCCAAGATATAATAACCAGATTCTGTCTTTTTTTATCCGCTGATTGCAAAGCAAACAGACACCCTCGACAAATCGGGAAATTATGATGCTATCATTACCGGATTATATCATCGAATCAACACTGTTTGAAGGTAGCAGGCGGATCTACTACAAAGCTCGCAGAACCATCGACAACCTGCCTGTGGTGCTGAAGGCATGTGTCGGCGATCCAGTGGACTCGGGAACTCTGGCCCAGGTCCTTCATGAATACGGAATTCTGAAAGAGTTGGACATTGAGGGGATGGTGCGCCCACTTGTCCTGAAGAATGATGCGAACAGCCTGATCCTGATACTGGAAGATTTCAAAGGCGAGTGCCTGAAAGATATTTTTCAAAGAGAAAAAACGACCCTGGATGAATTGCTGTCAATATTCATACCGTTGGTCAGCGTTCTGGATAAGCTTCATCGGCAAAACATTATTCACAAAGATCTGCAGCCGGAAAACATTTTTGTGGACAGTGACAGTGGGCAGGTATTTCTCACTGACTTCAGTTTCGCGACCCTGCTCCCCAAGGAAGATTTAAGGATACAACCGCCCGGCGGTATGAATGGATCTCTGTCTTACATGTCACCGGAGCAGACGGGGCGTATGAACCGCTCGCTGGATTACCGCACTGATTTCTACTCTATCGGGACGCTTCTGTTTCAGGCGGCAACCGGCAAACTTCCTTTTTCAGATACCGACTCACTTGAGCTCGTTCACAGTCTTCTGGCAAAAAAGCCCCCTTCTCCCTCTGAACTGGATCCGGATATCCCGGATGTGCTTTCCGGTATCATTCTGCGCCTGCTTTCAAAAAATGCTGAGGATCGGTATCAACGCGCATGGGGGTTGAAGGCAGATCTGGAAGAGTGCCAGAACCGGCTGCGACGGTACGGCAAAATCACCTCTTTTTCCCTGGGCCTGCATGACATCCCGGATCATTTTCAGGTTTCTCCGAAGCTGTATGGCAGGGAGAGGGAACGAAACAGGCTCCTGAACCTGTTTGAGCAAAGCAGCAGCGGAGACACGGTGCTGGCAACAGTCTCCGGATACTCCGGAATTGGTAAAACCTCGCTGGTGCAGGAGATCTATAAACCGGTCACCCGGAAACAGGGCTATTTCACAGCGGGCAAATGCGACCAGTTTCATCGCAACGTGCCGTATGGGGTTATGACCGGTGCCATACAAGAGATGCTGCGGTCACTGTTGAGTGAGAGTGACACGAAGTTACAGCGGTGGAAGTCAGAGATTCTGCGGACAGTTGGTTCAGAGGGGCAACTGCTGGTTGACGTGGTTCCGAACCTGGAGCTGATTATTGGACCTCAGCCTGTTGTCAGGGAGGTTGGTTCGGAGGAGGCCCAGATCCGGTTTAACCGTGTCTTTTTGAAATTCATCGGGGTCTTTTGTAACAGCCAGCATCCCCTGGTGATTTTTCTCGATGATCTGCAATGGGTTGATCAACCGACCCTGAATCTCATCGAACTGATAATTGCGGATGGGGATCTTGAGCACCTGTTTCTGATCGGGGCCTATCGAGACAATGAGGTGGATCCGCTTCATCCGCTGATTGTGACACTTGAGAAGCTGAAAAAGGCGACCAACCGGGTTCATTCAATTTCACTCTCTTCCCTGGAAACGCCGGATGTTTCACAGTTGTTGGCCGACAGCCTTCATCAGGAGCAGGGGGCAGTTACAAAACTCGCAAGTGTCATCTTGAGGCAGACCGACGGGAATCCATTTTTTATCAAACAGTTTCTTTTCAGCCTGTATCAGAAGAAGCAGATTTTTTTCGATATTGAATCCCGTTTTTGGAAATTTGAGCTGGAAAATATCCTGAAGATGGATGTCACCGAGAATCTGATTGATCTGTTGATTGTGCGGCTGCAGCAGGTTCCGGATGAAACTCTTGAGATGCTTCGTATTGCCGCCTGTATCGGCAACCAGTTTGGCATTGAGATGTTGAGCCTGTTCAGCGGATTGCTGAAGTCAGTCTGCCTGAAAAATCTACTGCCGGCACTGCGGGAGGAACTCATCACCACCACATCAGAGCTGCAACTGTCCGCGGAAATAGATGTTGATGATTATGCCTGGGTCGAATCGTTCAAATTCCGGCACGATCGGATTCACCAGGCGGTTTATGCGTTAATTGACGAAGATGAGAAAAAATCGATTCACCATATCATCGGTCACGTGATGCTGGAAAAGGTGGTCGGGCAGAAACTGGAAGAGGTGGTATTTGATATCCTGTCCCATCTGAACCTGGCGCGGGAGCTGATAGAAAAACCTGACGACCGGCTGGAACTGGCAAAGGTGAACCTGCTGGGTGGAATGAAGGCCAAAGCATCTGCCGCCTTCGAACCTGCGTTCAACTATTTCAGGATCGGGGTTGGGCTTCTACCGGATGAGAGCTGGGTTGATAACTACGACCTCACCCTGCAGCTTTATGCGGAATGTGTCGATCTGGCAAGAATTTGCGGCCAGTTTCTGGAGATGGAGCGCTGGGCTGACGTCGTCAAAGCGAAGAGTTGTCAACCCATTGACCAGGTCAGTGTATTTAAAAACCTGATCCTGGCTAATATGGCGCGGAACCGGCTGAACGAGGCGCTGAAAACGGCTGATGACATTTTAACCATGCTGGGGGATCCCTTACCAGTGAAGAAAACACCGGCAGAGATACGCGAAGAGATCGCTGCAACCCTGAATCATCTGCAGGGAAGAGAGATTGAAGATCTGCTCAAGCTGCCGCTGATGCAGGATCCCGTGAAACTGGCGGTCATGAGCATTATGAACGTGGTTACGGCACCGGCCTATATCAGTAAACCGGAGTTAATGCCAAGCATTGCCTGTCGGGTTGTGAACCTCTCAATGGAGTATGGCAACACCTCTTTCTCAATCTTTCTTTATACCTGTTTTGGTGCCGTTCTCTGCGCTGTTACCGGGGATATCGAGGCCGGTTACCGTTTTGGGAAGCTGTCGATGGATCTCATCAATCGTCTGGACGCAGAGGAGTTTCGTGGCAGGGTGCTCCATGCATTCAGCGGTTATATCAACCATTGGAAGAATCATCTCCGGGAGACCCTGGATAATTCGGTGTCAGGGTATCAATGCTGTATCGCAACCGGAGATTTTGAATTTGCCGGATATAATGCCTACGTTATCAGCAAACATTCGTTTCTGTCGGGCAGGGAACTGAATGGCATCGAGAAGGAAATAGCCCTCTACAGTCAATCATTAAAGCGATACAAGCAGGAAACGCCCTTGCGGTTCAACCAGATCTTTCATCAGACAGTTCTGAACCTGTTAGGCAAAAACGAGGATCCCCGCTTAATGATCGGCCAGGTATATGACGAAAGGGTCATGGTCCCCCTGCATGAACAGGCAGGCGATTATCTGGCGATGATTTATTACAGCTTCAATAAATTGATCCTGTGCTACCTGTTTGAGGATTATTACCAGGCGGTCCATTATGCAAATGCCCTTGAAACTCTTTTCAGCGAAAACACTGGCGGACCGCTGGCGCTTTCTGTCTCCTGTTTCTACGCCTCCCTGGCAAGACTCGCCCTGTATCCGCAAAGCTCCCAGGTTGAGCAGGGGCAGATTCTGGAGAACGTTGCTGAAAACCAGGAAAAAATGAAAAAATGGGCCTCTCACGGTCCCGCGAACTACCTGCATAAATTTCACCTGGTGGAGGCGGAACGCGCCAACATCATGAACGAGGACGTCGAGGCCACCAAACACTATAATCAGGCGATTGCCCTGGCCCGTGAGCACGAATTCAAGAATGATGAAGCGCTGGCAAATGAACTCGCTGCGAAATTCTGGCTGAGCCGGGGGAGGACCGAATTTGCTGCTCTCAGCATGAAGCGGGCGTATCAATGTTATGCGGTCTGGGGGGCGAGTCGAAAGTTAATGCAGCTGAAGAGCGGCTATCCCAGTCTCATTATGTTGTCAGCACAGGAAGAGGAACAGGTGAGTGTCCCCATTCTCGAATTCAAGCCGGCCAGGAGTTTCTTCAAGGGTTTGGATATGGACACCATGTTGAAATCTTTTCAGACGATCTCCAGTGAGATCGAATTGAACAAGCTGCTGACCACACTGATGCGGATTGTCATCGAGAATCTGGGGGCGGAAATCGGTTTCCTGGTGCTGCGGCGTGAAAATGAGCTGATGATCGCCGCTCAGGGGATTTCCAGTGGCGACGTTATTGCGGTCCAGCCTTTTGTTCCACTGATAGAGGGGGAAAATCTACCCTACGGGATTATCCAATATGTGGCCCGGACCCAGGAGCATGTTGTGCTTAAAAATGCTACCGAGATTGGCCCTTTTACCAGTGATCCCTATGTGGTGGCCCAGAGTCCGATCTCTGTCCTTTGTGCGCCGATTGTTTACCAGTCCAGGTTGAGCGGTGTGATCTACCTGGAGAACAAGCTGGCGCCGGACATGTTTTCAAGAGACCGCTTGGAGGTCATTAAAGCGCTCTCATCACAAATTGCCATCTCCATTGAAAATGCCAACCTTTATGAAGCGAGGAAGAATGCTGAGGCTCAGTACCGCAGTATCTTTGAAAATGCGGTGGAAGGTATTTTCCAGTCCACTCTCTCCGGCCAATTTATTACGGCCAATCCGGCTATGGCCAGAATTCTCGGATACGACTCTCCAGATGAGCTGGTCACATCTGTGACCAACATCCAAAATGAGATCTATGTCAATCCGGAAGACCGCAGCCGCTTGTTTGATATTCTAAATAAGAAAAAAGAGGCTCACGGGCTGGAAATACAATTTTTGCGTAAAGATGGCAGTAAAGTCTGGATACTGCTGCATGCACGACCGGTTTACGATAGTAATGACCAGATCAGCATCATAGAGGGTTTTTTCGCTGATATTACGGAACGGAAGCGGGAGACAGAAGCCATACGCATCAGTGAGGAGTACCTTCGTAAAGAAAACACACTGCTGAAGTCCAATTTTAAAGATCGATACCGCTTTGGCAATATCATCGGAAAAAGTATGGCCATGCAGGAGGTGTACGAGTTGATTCTTAAGGCCGCCGCTGCAAATGCGAATGTCATCATCTATGGGGAGTCTGGAACCGGCAAAGAGCTTGTCGCCCAGGCGATACATGAACTGAGTGATCGTAAGGAGAAACGGTTTGTGCCGGTCAATTGCGGTGCCATTCCTGAAAACCTGTTGGAGAGTGAGTTTTTTGGGTATAAGAAAGGCGCATTTACCGGGGCCCATGCAGACAAATCCGGTTATCTGGATTCGGCAGATGGCGGGACCCTCTTTCTGGACGAGATGGGAGAAATCAATATGAATATCCAGGTGAAGCTGCTGCGGGTGCTTGAAGGAAGCGGGTATACACCGGTCGGCAGCCAGGAGATCAAGAAGCCGGATATCCGCTTTATTTCAGCGACCCATCAGGACCTCCAGAAATTGATCCGGAAGGGTGAATTCAGGGAGGATTTCTTCTACCGGGTGCATATCATTCCGGTAAGCCTGCCTCCGTTGAGGGACCGCAGTGAAGATATCCCGTTGTTGATTGAACATTTCATGGAACAGTACGGAAAGGGTAAGAATATACCGCCTGTCAGGGGCGGCGTCCTGGAAGCACTTCAAAATCATGACTGGCCGGGAAATGTGCGCGAACTTCAAAATGTCATTCACCGCTATGTATCCCTTAACCGGCTGGATCTGGTCCACCCCACCGGTCGAAGCCTGACACCGGAAACGGATGGGCTTGTCGACCTGCAGGGTACGATGGGAGCTAAATACCAGGAAACGATGGACCAATTTGAGCAAAAACTGTTGCAGCACATTCTGGAGAAAAACCAGTGGCATCGGGAGAATTCGGCGCGAGACCTGGGGCTGCCATCCAGAACATTCTATCGCAAAATGAAGAAGTATGGTTTGGGTCGTCAGCAAAGCCCAATTTGAGCCTGAGTAAAAATGGATATCACACAGCTGATCCGTTCGTGCGGATTGATTCCGCCAAAAATATTGACAATCATGATCACCAACGGCTGCAATCTCCAGTGCAGCCATTGCTGGCCTGACAGCCGTCCGACTCACCTGGTTCAACCCGTTGCTTCTGTGAAGATCGAGCGGATCATCCGCGAATTTGTCCAGACTGGTACGGAGAACCTGATTCTGACCGGTGGGGAACCGTTTACCCATCCCGATCTGTTTAAGCTTCTGCAGTCCACCTGCAGCATGCATGAATTGAATCAAGTGCAGGTGCAGACAAACGCTGTTCTTCTTTCGGATGCGATTGTCGATAAAGTGCTGGGCTTGAATGCCAAAAAGCTCTCTTTCCAGGTCAGCCTGGAGGGTGCAACACCGTCAACCCATGATCGTGTCAGAGGTGATGGGAGTTACAGTAGGGCCCTGATGGGAATTGAACGCCTGATCAAAGCCGGTTTTAAAGACAGCATTCAGATCGCCCTGACTGAAACCATGCGGAACTTTTCTGAGATACCGGCTCTGCTGAAGCTGTTGGAATCGCTTGGCATCAGACAATTTTACAGCGGAACCCTGGTGATGCACGGCAGGGCTGAAACTATACGGTCGGTAAGTCCGCCAACGCCGGATCAGTACAGGGACCTGATCCAGCGGTTCCAGGAAGACACCGAATTCAGGGATCTCTATCAGAGAAACAGATCTTTCACGATCGCCGCGCTGGAGTGGTCCCTGGATAAACCGGCGGGCAGTGACGGATGCCGTTTCATGGAACACTGCCTGGTTTCAGCAAGCGGAGTGATGTATCCCTGTCCCTTGTTTCAGTTCGATAACTATGGCGCCTCTTCCCTTTTTGACGATTCACTGGAATCGGTGCTGAAAAAGATCCTGCCAATATGGTCAAAACTCCAGAGAATAAGTCTCTATCGTGGAAAAAGACTTAAAGAGTGCGACGGATGCCCGGGGCGGCAGCACTGTTATGGTGGCTGTATGGGCAGGGCCCTGGCTGCTCACCGAATACTGATTTCGAAGGAAGACCGCTGCCCGCAACGGCAGGCAATATATCATCAGCTGCTTTCCTGAACCTCATTTTCGCTGCTGTTTGTTGATTGACAGTATACTTGCCAAAAATGGCAGTTCTTTGTTCAAGCCTCTGCATCGCTCACATCTACGTTCATTTAACACCTGTCACTGCCTGAATTGGCATAAGAAATGGCGTCCCAAATCGTCATCAATTCTTCTGGCGCTTATTAAATCACTTTAAATAATAGCAGGTTGAATCCTATTGCTCAGCTTTGGTATATCCGTTGCTCTATAGAGCGCAGATGATACTGATCCTGGAACGATCCGGCTGGAAATCGCAGATCGGTACTAGCCGTGCTGAACTTTATTTAACCTGATTATGTACTAAGAACAGCCACCATTCCGGTAGGCTGCCTGTCATTCCCGCGAAGGCGGGAATCTATCTTGACTTATTCACACATCGTTGAGTTTTTCTGGATCCCCGCCTTCACGGGGATGACAAGGGAAAGTGTCAAAATGGCTGCTAATTGTACCTAATCAGGTTATTTAAATATGGCAATTCGGAATTCACAACACGGAATGAAGATAATAACACCCAAAAATATAGGAGAATGACTATGTCAGGTTTCATGGGAAAAATCCTGCGCGTGGATCTGTCCGAGGGAAAAACCTGGGACGAAGAACTTCCCGCTGATAAGGCCCGGAAATATCTGGGCGGAGCTGGTCTGGCAACGGCCTATCTGTACGATGAAGTTCCGAAAGGAGCTGATCCGCTCGGTATTGAAAACAAGTTGATCTTCATGACCGGACCTTTGACGGGAACGGTATCTCCCAGCGCTGCGCGCTATTCGGTAGTGACAAAATCCCCGCTGACCGGGATTTGGGGACAGGCTAATTCAGGTGGTAGCTTCGGACCCGCCCTGAAAAAAGCCGGGTATGACGGGATGATTTTCGAGGGTGAATCTGCAAGCCCAGTTTATCTGACGATCATCGATGGCGCTGTTGAGTTGAAGGATGCGTCCAACCTCTGGGGAAAACTTGTTCCTGATACCGAAGAAACATTGAAGGAGGAGTTTGGGAAAAAAGTGACCATCGCCTCGATTGGACCGGCGGGTGAAAACCTGGTGAAAATCGCAGGAATCATGAACAACCTGCATCGCACGGCAGGCCGTTGTGGAGTGGGTGCTGTGATGGGGTCCAAAAAACTGAAGGCCATTGTTGTGTCCGGCAATGAGACGATTCCTCTGCATGATAAAGAGAAATTCCGGGCCAGTTCCAAAAAACAGTTTGAGCTGATAAATGAATCCCTGCTGAAGATCGGGTTTGAGACTTTCGGGACGGCTATGGTGGCCGACATGGTAAACATCAAGGGTGGATACCCGACTCGCAATTGGCAGGAAGGCGAATTCGAGGAGATCGATGAGGTCAATGCCCAGGCCATTTCCGACAAAGTATTGGATGATAGGCTCAACTGCTTTTCGTGCCCGATCGCGTGTGGCCGAGGGACATCCATTAAAGACGGCAAATGGGAAGGCAAAAAAGGTGAAGGGCCGGAGTATGAAACCTCCAACACCTTCGGTGCCATGTGCGGTGTATCTGATATGAATGCCATAACCCAGGCCAACTATCTCTGCAACGAATACGGGTTGGATACAATTTCCGCCGGTTCGACCATTGCCTTCGCTCTTGAGTGCTTTGAAAAGGGAATTCTGACCAAGGAGCAAACGGGTGGATTGGAATTGAAATTTGGCGATGGCGAGATGGTGGTGACCCTGGTGGAGAAAATGGCCAAACGTGAAGGAATCGGGGATCTACTGGCGGAGGGCTCAAAGGAGATGGCTTCTCGCCTGGGGCAGGGATCGGAACATTTCGCGATGCATGTGAAAGGACTGGAACTGCCGGCATACGATCCGCGGGCTGCTAAAGTGGTCGGACTGGGTTATGTGTCGGCCAACCGGGGCGGTGATCATGTAACGGCAACCGTGATCGCACCGACTTTTATTGATGCTCCCATTCTGCTGATTGAAAACAGCTTCATTGAAGACCCCTATATTGCCAATCCGGAAGAGGCCAAAGTAGTGGTTGATATGGAGAACGCAACCGCTGTTTTTGACTGTATCGGCAGTTGTAAGTTCATGGCGCTGTTGCTGATGGCTGAAGACTTCATCGATATTATTTCTGCTACAACAGGCTGGGATTTGAGTGTGGAGGAGTTCAGAACAAGCGGAGAGAGGGTTTATAACCTGATGCGGGCCTACTGTGTCAGGGAAGGCATCACCAGAGCCGATGATACCCTTCCGGGAAGATTGATGAAGGATCCACTGCCAGGCGGAAATGCGGAAGGGATGGTGGTTGATGAAGCTGAGTTCGATCAGATGAAGGACGCCTATTATGAAAACCGGGGCTGGAGCAAGGAAACCGGCATTCCCACACCCGAGAAACTTCAGGAACTTGACCTGACTGATGCGGTCGGTGACATGAAATAAGAATAAGGGAGAAATATGAGTTATTTAGATAAACCGTGGCTGAAGAGCTATAAGCTTGGGCCATACAAACTGAAACACAGCTTCGCCCCTTATCCGGAGGTGCCTGTCTTTAAAGCGTTGGATGATGCGGCGGAAAAACATGCCGGGAAAACAGCTGTTCTGTTCAAGGGACGCAAACTGAAATATGGCGACCTGTTGAAGCAATGCGACAGCCTGGCCGCAGCATTGGCAAGTTTGGGGATTGAAAAAGGGGATCGGATCAACATGTTTCTACCCAACTGTTTCGAAGCCATTATCAGTCCCTGGGGGATTCAGAAAGCCGGGGCCGTATTGGTATCCACCAGCCTGCTTCGCACGAATGAAGGACTCCTGCACGAGGCGGGTAACTCCAACAGCAAGGCCATCATCTGTGTCGAAAGCGATCTGGAACGGGCGCTGTGGGTTAAGGAGCGTTCTGAGATCGAGCATATCATCGTAACATCGGATGAGGGCTATGATGTTAAGCCGGTTGCCATAGATCTGCCCGAGGGGGTTTACGAATTCGCAAAGCTCCTTCAGGAATTTGACCCGGTTCCGCCGGTGATTGAGTTTGATCCGAAAGAGGACCTTTGCGAACTACCCCACACAGGTGGCTCGACCGGGTTGCCCAAGGCGGTGATGGTCACCCATTACAACCGTTACTCCAACCTGATGCAGTTAATACCCTGGCTTCTTGACCCGTTATCTCCGGGCGTTATTGGCAAGGCGTCCCTTCTGATTCCGCTGGCACTGTTTCACGCCTTTGGTCATTGTATCCACCAGGCCGCCGTTTTCTGGGGGTTACGAATTATTCTCCTGGAGGATCCGCGGGACACCGATGCATTAGTTGCAACCATAAAAGAGTATCGGCCTTTCATGATTCCATGTGTACCAACCCAGTTGATGCACATGGTGGATGCCAAGATCGGGCGTCTGAACGTTATGGCCATGTGCGGGTCGGCCCCACTGCCCGATGAGGTTCGGGAAAAAATTAAAAAAGAGATGGGAAATCCGGTGGGTGAAGCATATGGCTTGACCGAATCCGGGCCTGCGACGCACGCGGACGTTTCCGGTTTCGGCCGGGTCACCGGCTTCATGGCTAAGGAAAAAAAGGGGATCGGTATTCCCCTTCCCGATACCGAATGTAAAATCATCGCCCCGGAAACCGGTGAGGATGTCCCCTTTGGGGAGCATGGTGAGATCCTGGTGCGGGGTCCACAGATTATGAAAGGTTACTGGCCGGAAGCCGGCAAGGGCTTGACCGAGGATGGCTGGCTGCATACCGGTGATATCGGTTACATGGACAAGGACGGTTACTTCTTCCTGACCGACCGGATCAAAGACATGGTCAACGTCTCCGGTATGAAGGTCTATACCACATCGGTGGATGAAGTGCTGTTCAAGCATCCGGCGGTGTTGATGGCGGCTGCGTTTGGTGTTCCGGATGCTGAGAAGCCGGGAAGCGAGCGAGTGATGGCCGTGATTCAGCTGAAAGATGAGTTTAAAGGAGAAATATCAAAAGAGGAGATGGTAGCCTTCTGTAAGGAAAACCTGGCTCCTTATGCGGTCCCTAAATTTGTTGAGTTCCGGGACGAGTTGCCGTTAACGGCAACTGAAAAGCTGTTCAAAAAAGAGCTGAGAGATGAAGCGGTTGCTGCAATGAAAAGCCGCGGGGAAATTTCAGCTTGATTGTTTACTGAAAGCGGATTGTCTTTTGACAAACCGTTTTTTTAATTCGAGAGGAGAAAAACATGAAAATTAAAGCAGCTGTAACAAGGGACTGGGAAGTTCCCATGACGATCGAAGAGCTTGAACTGGCACCCCCAAAAGATAATGAAGTACTGGTAAAGGTAGCTCATACTGGTGTCTGTCACTCGGATTTGAGCGCCTGGAAAGGTCAATACGGTTTGGATGTACTTCCGCTCGTGTTGGGCCATGAAACCGCCGGTGTGGTTGAGGCAGTCGGCCCGGGTGTGACGCATGTGGAAGTGGGTGATCATGTTGTTTCCTGCTGGCAGGCACCCTGCGGGAAATGTGAAAACTGTGTCAGTGGTAAAACCAATCTCTGTGATGACCTGTTGCCCGCCCTGGGAACCGGGAAACTGCTGGATGGTACATCCCGCATGACGGATGCGAATGGTGAGGGTGTCAACCATGCCTTGTATGTTTCAGGGTTTTCGGAGTACATTGTTTCTCCTGCCATAGCCGCGGTTAAACTTCCCAAGGAACTGCCGCTGGACCAGGCCTGTCTGCTGGGTTGTGCTGTGGGAACCGGCTGGGGTGCTGCGCGACGATCTGCGGATATTCAAACCGGTGAATCAGTAGCCGTCTGGGGTATGGGTGGTATCGGTCTCAGTATCATTCAGGGTGCCCGGTTGGCCAACGCATATCCGATCATCGCTGTGGATCTGGAAGGCAGCAAAGAGGAAATCGCCAGGGAGATGGGGGCAACCCATTTCATCAACAGCAGTGAGAACGATCCGGTGCCCATTATCCGGGAAGAGATAACCGGTGGACTTGGGGTTCAGTATGTGTTCGAGGCCATCGGTGATCCGGGCGCTTACCTGCAGTCATTTTTTACCCTGCGAAACGGTGGCAGAATGATGGCGGTCGGTATCCCCTCCACTGATGACATGGTGATGATCCCGATGTTTATGGTTCCCTTTCAGGGCAACTCCATTGAAGGTGTTCTCTACGGCAGCCTGCGACATCAAATCGACATTCCCCGCCTGGCCGACCTGGCACTCAAGGGGGAACTCAAGCTGGACAAGATGATTTCCAAGCATATCAAGCTGGAGGATATTAATGATGCGCTTGATGCGATGGAAAATCGAGAAATCGTCGGTCGCTGGGTAATTGATTTCTAATCCTTGAATAGTTTTACGTGATGAAGGTCCCCCTGCCCGATCAACGGATATGGGGATACTTCATGATACCTTGTGCAGCCGGCCATCTGGCCAAAAACTTTTGTGGTTTAAATTCAACAGAAAAAGGAGAAGGAATGACAACATATATCTATCCCCAACCTGAATGGGTGGACGACAGCATTGCCTTGTATGACGAGAAATTTGAGAAGAAGCTGGAAAAGCTGAGCGGTGCATTTGCGTTTGAGATAAGTCCCCATGAAGAATGGGGTATCATGAGTGACCTTTATATCCTGCTGGTGATTGATGCGGGAAAACTGAAGGAGTTCAAGCATGTCTCCAAAGAAATGGCCTTTGACCAGGCGGAGTTTATCATGGGAGCAACCCCGCCGGCCTGGAAGCGGGTCTTGACTAAAAAAGACAAGTTTGTCGGTGCTTTCATGGGTGGCAGAATCCTATTGAAAAAAGGGGATACGGTTGGGGCTCTTTCGTTGGGACCCTTTTCCGGAATACTAATTGACGTTCTGACCCAGGTTGATCTGAAATTCCCGGACGATATCTCCGCAGAGGAATTAGAAAAAGCCAAGAAAGATCTGGCTGATAAGCGCGCAGCACTCGGGATATAACAACCCCGGCCACTTGAATAATGTGGCCACCCTTATAAAACAAATGGCCGAGAAGTCGGCCATTTGTCCTCAATTGTCCAATGAAGGAGATTTTCTGAAATGAAGAACCACGAAGTGAACGAAACGTTGAAGTTGAACGAAAATGATGAAACGCCTGTAGATGAGACCGGCGATGACGATCGCTACGAGATTGAGGAGATAGAAATAGAAGAACTGGCCATAGATGGCATCTGCGGTGTCTATTAGTCATGGGTGTTAACAACAACATGACCCGGTATGTTCTCGCCGAGGGGACCCAGGTCAGGGAGGAGGACTTCGGGCTGCTGTTTTACACCCGGAGTGGTCCTCGTCTATATTTTATCTCCTGCGGGGGCATCCTGGATGAATCGTTTTTTTATGGAGAAATGACCCTGATGGATTGGATGAAGACCAGACAGGATGTTCATACATTGCCTGATCGTAAGATGAACTCGCTGTTGGGATCACTTGAACAACTGACCGAAAAAGGAGTGATTCATGAGTGCTAACATGGCCCGTAACGGACTGCGGGCACCGGTGAACATCACCTGGGAGATTACCTTTGACTGTATGCTGCGCTGTCGGCATTGTTTGTCCGATGCCGGGCATGCGCTTGCGGACGAGTTGGATACAGACCAATGCCGAAGATTGATTGATGAATTCAGTCGTCTCAAGGTGTTTCAGGTCAATATTGGAGGTGGTGAGCCGTTTATCAGGGATGATTTTCTGGAACTGCTTGACTATGCCCATGAGAGAGGGGTTGTTACCTGCGTCAGCACCAATGGCATGCTGATCGATGATCAGCTTTCCAAACATCTATCCCGCCTGAAGAACCTCTATCTGCAGCTGAGCCTGGATGGTGCTACGGCAGAAATCAATGACCCGATCCGTGGTGCAGGGACCTATAAACGCATTTTATCTGCAGCCGACAGCCTGGCCAGCAACGGCGTTGATTTCAGCATTAACACAGTGTTGACCCGAATGAACTATCCGCAACTGGATGAAATGCGTAATTTAGCGCGGGGATATGGCGCAGAACTCAGGGTATCCAGGTTTCGGCCATCCGGACGGGCCAGGGATTCACACGAATACCTGGCGCCATCTGCGGACCAGTTGGAGGCGTTTGCCGATTGGCTGGAAGGACACGATCTGGTGCGAACCGGAGATTCGTTTTTCTGCCTCACGTCGGAGAACAGGCGCCGCAAAGGGTTGGACATGTGCGGAGCCGCCAAGATGACCTGCTGCATTACGCCTGCGGGAGATGTATACCCGTGCGCGTTTCTGCAGGTACAAGACTTCTGGGTTGGTAATATTCGGGATGTGGCATTCAAGACCCTGTGGGATCATTCACCGGTGTTTAAGGGACTACGCAACCTGAAAATCGATACCTGTGAATCCTGTGACCGATTTGACATCTGTCGAGGCGGTTGCCCTGCCGTTGCCTATCATCGTTTTGGGGATATTCACCGTCCGGATCCTGAGTGCCTGGTTAACCTCAAAACCGGCGGGTCTGTCTCCATGCCTTATCAACGCAAAGAATTGAAGGCCAATACGACCAGTATTCCAGGCTAGTATTTATACAATGTCATTAACTTAAGCACATGATCCCGTGTCTGTCATAAACCCGTTGAAATTGCAGATCCGTTTCAAGATGATCTAGTACTCATTTCGCTGAAATCCCAAACTCGCTTCGCTCGTGTGTCATGAAGGAAAGCGTGAGCTTTCCATGCTATATTAAAGATGAGAGTAGGCCTCTCGGTTTCGGCCACCAGAAGTTGGAACCAAACCACCCTATGCGGCATTTGTAAAGAGCAATTG
>Ga0233431_1000647_pt1 | contig 72939 bp, 58 predicted proteins | sample SI_118_April2016_FD_179867 | JGI IMG/M metagenome (GOLD analysis project Ga0233431, IMG submission 179867) | Seawater microbial communities from Saanich Inlet, British Columbia, Canada - SI_118_April2016_200_MG | ecosystem: Environmental > Aquatic > Marine > Inlet | place: Canada: British... | reverse complement strand
TTCTCGTTTCTCTTTTCGCCGATATCGATAGCGGCAAAAAAGCGACCCCGGTTGTTGCAATCAGAATTTGTAAAATTTGCGGGCAGGCTCCGCTAGAGTCATTTGCGTGCAAAATTCAGGTATTAAATAGAGGATTCAAGGGGTCAAGGATTCGAGGATTCAAGTGAAATACTAAAAAATTGCTATGACTTGAAAACCTGGCTAATGACATACGAACCCTGGACCCCTTGAATCCTTGGCCCCTCTTCCCCAACCAAATTGGAGAAGAACCGTATTTATTAACACCCAAACAATAGGGGATCATTATGAGTCTTTGTCTATTAATTCAGCCCATACATCAAAGCGGCATCGATCTGTTGACACACGCCGGGTTGGAGGTCCGTCAAGCCTCGGCTGCGACCATGGATGTCGTATCCGAAGAAATTGTTCCTGCCGTGGCGGCCATTACCCGCAATGCCGGTCTGAACCGTACCGCCATGGCGGCAGCGGGGCAGCTGCGTGTTTTGGGCAATCACGGCATCGGGGTGGATCCGGTGGACGTTTCCTATGCAACCGAAATCGGACTGCCGATTATTTTTACACCGTACGGGAACGTGCAATCCGTTGCTGAATTTACCCTCGGCCAGATGATTGCAATTTCAAAACGCACACGCGAGGCGGATCGCGCTGTCCGGGAAGGGAACTACGATTACCGGTACACACGTGATTTTTGCGAATTGCACGGAAAAACCCTGGCGATTATCGGTTTCGGACGCACCGGCCGGCGAACGGCGGAGATTGCCAAAGCCGCCTTCTCCATGCGTGTGATCGCCTTTGACCCCTACGTCGACGGCCGGGAGATGACGGCTCTGGGGATGGAGAAATGGGAAGATCTCAACGCTGTACTGGAGACAGCCGATGTGGTCTCCCTCCACCTTCAACTGACCCCGGAAACACGTGGACTTCTGAATCGGGACTATATTTTTAAGATGAAAAAAGACGCCATGCTGGTAAACACTGCTCGGGGTGCCCTGGTTGATGACGATGCCCTGGTCGACGCCCTGGAGACCGGACATTTGCGCGGCGCTGCAATGGACGTCTTTGAAGAGGAACCGCTGCCGGTAGAGCATCCTTTTGCAAAGACTGAAAAACTCGTACTCTCTCCTCACATTGCCGGCGCCACGGAAGAGTGCCTTGAGCGTACAGCGGTCCAGACAGCTGAACAGGTATTGACGGTATTGGAAGGACGAAGACCTGATCACCTGGTGAATCCGGAGGCCTGGGATCGTCGGCGGTTTTCATGAAACGGGATCCAATAATATTCAATTCCCCGATAAAGCGGGATTTACGCTTCGCCACAACCGGCTTGTCCGGGCTAGGAGGATGAAAAAATGATAAAAAGCAATCCATTGAGAAAATTATGGAAAGAGGGAAAACCGGCTTTCGGGACATGGGTGACCCTTTGCCCGCATCCGCGGATTATTAAAATGTTCGCTGCCTGCGGTTTCGATTTTGTTATTATCGAAATGGAGCACACGGATTTTAACCTGCAAACGGTGGCAAATCTGGTCATGCTCGCCCGGGAGGCGGGGCTGGTTCCCATCGTGCGCCCACCCGGCACCATAAAGCCCCACGATCTGTCGCGTCCCCTCGATGCCGGCGCCCAGGGCCTTTTGCTGCCCGCCATCGACTCCGCCGATCAGATGCGGGAGATCATCCAGGCAGTAAAATACCATCCCCTGGGGGCGCGTCCCATGAATTTGAAAGGACCCCATACCGACTATCATCCGGGGAAACCGGGTGAGATTATCTCCCATTTAAATGAACATACCCTGAACATTGTCATGATCGAAAGCCGGAAAGGTATCGAGAACCTCGACAGCATCTGCAACGTTGAAGGGGTTGATGCGATCATGGTGGGGCCGGACGATCTCTCTCAGGATTTGGGCGTGCCCGGAGAAATGGCGCATCCGAAGCTGGTTGAGGCCATTGACAGGATTTTCTCCATTGCCAAAAATAATAACGTTCCATACGGGTTAAGCTGCCACAGCCCTGAACAGGCAAAGGCCCGTGTTGAAGCCGGCTGTACGTGGCTGCCGTATTCAAACGATGCGGCGATGATACTGAATACATCCCGGGACATTGTGCCGAAACTTATGGAAATCGGAGGGCGCCTATCATGAACGATGAAACAGAAAACAGTCCGGGGAAAAAGCTTGGTATAACGCCTCAACAGATCGCCGGGAAGACCATGAAGGCCGTTCAGATGTACAGTCCGTATGGCTATCGGGCAAAAATCGGTCTCATTGTGCCATCGACAAATACGGTCAATGAACCCGAATTTAACATGATGGCTCCGGCAGGGGTTTCGATTCACAGTGCCCGGATCATGCTCCTGGGTAAGGCCACCGAAGCATCCTATTTTAAAATGGGCGAGGAAACCTCCCGGGCTGCATCCGAACTTGGAACCGCCGAAGTCGATGTCATTGCCTGGGGATGCACTTCGGGCTCCGTGGTGCTGTCCCGTGAAAAGCTTGAAGGGATGATCGTCGAAGCTTCCGGCATTCCTGCAGCAACGACCATCAGTTCCGTGCTTGCCGCGCTGGATGCTGTTGGGGCCAAAAACATCGCACTCGGCACCCCCTATGTCAATTTTGTCAATGAGGCAGAGGTCAAATTTCTTGATGATGCCGGTCTGAAGGTGATCTCCTGGTACGGTCTTGAGCTTGGTGAAACCCAGGAGGAGCGGCGAGGCATCGGTCGTGTGCCGCCTGAGAGCCTCTTTCGACTGGTCCGGTATATCGACCGGCCGGAAGTGGATACGATTTTTCTCAGCTGTACAAACCTTGCAACGGTTCAGATGATTGCCGATATCGAAGAGGAGATCGGTAAACCCGTTATCACGAGCAACCAGGCGACCTTCTGGCGCGCACTGCGCATGGCCGGGGTGCCGGATAAAATTGAAGGATTCGGTCGGCTCCTCCAGGAGTATTAGATGCTTAGCGCCATCATATCGACAAACGATTGTTGATGTTGAATAACATGCTGTTGGTAAAAAATAAAAAATGAACTAAAGTTTAAAGTGCCTAAAGTGAGCTAAAGTTAAGGAATTATATCAATTTTATAAAAAAGATAGAGCAAAGCGACACCTTAACTTTAGGCACTTTAGTTCACTTTAGCTCACTTCAAACTTGCTTGAGCTGCCAGAAGCGTTGCGACAAAGAAATCAGAGCAGGTTTCTGTTTGATTCCGGATAGTCCGGGTTAGGGCGGTTATGAAAAAGCGACACATCGGGTTTCTGGTTCCGGCCGGAAACCGGGTCATTTTACCGGAAATGTATCATATCGCCGGTGATCGGTACGGTTTTTTCGAGACCCGGCTGATCGTATCCGGCGATCAGATAAGCACGGAATCGAATTTCGCCATGGTGGAAAATATAAAACGGGGAATGCAGGAAATGCAGGCCGCCCGGGTGGATGCCTGTCTGTTTGCCTGTACGGTTTCAAGTTTTCTGAAAGGACAAGCTTGGGATGAAAGTTTTTCCCGGCAGTGGGAAGATACCGTGGGTTTTCGCGTCAGCACCACCGCCATCTCCCTGGTAAAGAGTCTCCGGTATCTGAATGTTTCAAAAATTGCGGTCGCAACTCCCTGGCATGAAACGGCCAATGCAGCGGCGAGAAATTATATGGAAGGACATGGGTTTGAAATTGTATCCACATCCAGCCATCCGCTCAATCGATGGGAAGTCAATGATATGGAACCGGAGGAGACGTATCGATTTTCACTGTCAGCGGACTCAGCCCGGGCAGAGTGCCTGTGCATCTTTGCCACCGATCTGCCGTCTGCCGAAATCCTGGAAAAGCTCGAAATGAAAATTGGAAAACCGGTGATCAGTTCCAATTCCGCAATCCTTTGGAACGCCCTGACCATGGTGGATGCGGAAAAAGGGGTTAAGGGGTTTGGCCGGTTGTTGGACTTTTAGACGGAACCGTTCTGAGTTCCGGGTTCAAGGTTCTGGGGTTATATTTAAAGTTTAAAATTTGAAGTGACTAAAGTGAGCTAAAATTAAGGAATGCCGATAGCGCGATCATTCTAATTGATAGAATACCTTAATTTTAGGCACTTCAAACTTTAGACACTTTAAACTTTTTCATCGAATGAATAAACCGATTGGAAGGCTACACAGTATTTAGGGTTACGTGTACGAAGCGAAATGCAACCAGTGAAAAGGAGACGAACGGAATGCAATCCTACAGAATCGGCGTGGATGTGGGAGGAACCTTTACAGACCTTGTGCTTCTCAACGAAGTGAGTGGCGAGGTTTTTGAAACAAAGGTTTTGACGACATATCCCAATCCGGCCAAAGGTGTTTTAGAGGCGATTCAGATGGCATTGAAAGATTCAAATGCTGCCGGCCATGAAGTCAGTGCGATTTTTCACGGCACCACCATTGCAACCAACAGTCTGATCGAAAGGCGGGGGGCGAAAACCGCCTTGATCACCAGCAAGGGCTGTAGGGATATCCTGGAGATCGGCCGACAGATTCGACCGAGCCTCTTTGACTGGAATGCCGAGAAGCCGGAGTCCCTGGTACCGAGAAAGTGGCGGTTTGAAATCAACGAACGGATGATGAGCGATGGGACCGTCTTGGCCGCCCCGGATAAAGACGAGATTTTGAAGATTATCAAAGAGCTGGAAAAAGAGGGTATCGAAGCGGTTGCGGTCTCTTTTCTTTTCTCTTTTTTGGACAGCACCAATGAAATTTTTGTAGAAAAAATTATTAAGGAAAAACGACCGGATCTTACCCTGTCCATATCGAGTAGCGTGCTCCCGGAATATCGTGAATACGAAAGAACGAACACCGTGTGCGCAAACGCCTACATCACCGGTGTTTTAAATGACTACACCGATAAGATGGATGCATCTCTGGCCGAGCACCAGTTGTCCGAAAAACTGAGACTGCTCCAGTCAAACGGCGGCATCGCCACCATCGAAGCCTTGCGGGATCGGTGGATCACGACGGTGATGTCCGGTCCGGCCGGTGGTGTGACCGCCTCGGCATATCTGGCCAAGGAGAAAAAAATCCCCAATCTCATCAGCATGGATATCGGCGGGACAAGCTGCGATATCTGCCTGATAAAAAATTATCTCCCGGACTGGACGGTCGAGTCCGACATCGAAGGGCTGCCCATCCGTTCTCCCATGATCGATGTCAAAAGTATCGGGGCCGGAGGCGGCAGTATCATCTGGGTCGACAGCGGCGGCGCCCTTCGCGTGGGGCCCCAATCCACAGGCAGCGATCCGGGGCCAGTCTGTTACGGCCATGGCGGAAAACGATCTGCGGTTACCGATGCACATCTGATTACCGGTTCCGTCCAACCCAAATCGTTTGCCGATAAAGGCATCCGGATCAATTTGGCGGCTGCAGAAAAAGCCCTGGCGGATTTGGGTGAGCCGTTTAAACTGACTGCCGAAGAGGTTGCTACCGGCGCCCTTGAGGTGATGAACCATAACATTGCACATGCCATCCGGATGGCTGCGATGACGGAACTGTCCGATTATGCCCTGGTTGCATTCGGCGGCGCCGGACCCCTCCATGCCTGCCTGGTTGCAGAGCAGGTCGGCATCGATCGGATACTGCTCCCGGATTTTGCAGGTGTTTTTTCGGCAAACGGGGCCGCCCTGGCCGACTATCGATATGATTTTGTCCAGGGACAACCTTCCCGGATGGATGATATGAGTGAATCGGATATCGACCATATTTTTCAAAAGCTCGTGGCCCGTGCAAGGACCAAGATCGAAGAACTGCCTGATCTTCAGATCCGGTTCGACAGGTCATTGGAACTGCGGTATGTCGGACAGTCCTTTGAAATCAATGTGCCGATTTCCGGGGATGCCGATGCCGCGCTTGATAAAGATGATGTTCTGGAGCGTTTTCATCGGATGCATGATGAAAGTTACGGATACTCCGATGCCGCCGAACCGGTGGAACTTGTAAACCTTCGCGTGAGTTGTTTTGCCCTGACACCGAAACCGAATCTGGTTCGAGGCAAACACGGCGCTGCCGGCAGAGCCGATATAGAGACCACGGATATTCTGACCCCCGGAAGGAAAAGTCGGCAGGAATACCGTATTATAGATCGATTCGATCTCGGGGCCGGTACTGAAATTGAGGGGCCCTGTCTTATTTTGAGCCAGAACTCTACCGCATTGGTGCCCGACGGATGGAATGGGACCATGGATGGAGACGGTACGATCCAGCTTGTGAAAGGGGGTGCAGAATGAAATACGATCCCGTAAAATTAGAAATACTGAAAAATTCCTTTATCGGCATTACGGAAGAGATGGGGATTGCCTTAAAAAAATCCTCTTATTCGCCCAATATCAAAACCCGGGAAGATCATACCTGCTCGATATTTAACAACAATATGGAAATGGTCGCCCAGACCGCCCATCAGATCGGACACCTGGGCGCTTTTCCCAACATCATCAAGCAGACCATGAAAGAACATCGGATCGAAGATTTGAAACCGGGGGATATGATTATCCTCAACGATCCGTACCGGGGAGGGACCCATCTCCCGGATATTATCGTGGTGTCCCCTGTATTCTACGCCGATCGTCTCTGGGGGTTTGTTGCAAATCTGGCGCATCATTCGGATGTGGGCGGGATGACACCGGGAAGTGTTCCGGGAAACTCCACCGAAATATTCCAGGAGGGCATCCGGATCCCATCGGTGATGCTGTTTAAAGAAGGCGTTCTTCAGAGTGATGTCTTAAAAACAATCCTTGCCAATGTCCGGACTCCCGAGGAGCGGAAGGGGGATCTGAATGCACAGGTGGCTGCCAACAATCTGGGCATCCGAAGAATCGGCGAGTTAATCGATAAATATTCATTTGATGAGGTATTATTCTACGCCGATGAATCCATCAATTATGCCGAACGGAGAATGCGGGCTGAAATCGAAAAGCTGCTGGATGGGGTTTACGAGGGGGTCGATTATTTAGACGATGACGGTATCGTGGATGAACCGGTCAAAATCGCCATGCGGGTATCCATCAGCGGAAGCGACATCGAATACGATCTGTCGGATACCGCCCCCCAGCGAAAAGGGCCGACAAACTGTACCTTTTACATGGCCCTTTCGCTGATTATGTATACCATGCGGTGTCTGACGGATCCGGATATTCATCAAAGCGAAGGGTGTTATCGGCCTGTAAAGACCATCATTCCGGAAGGAACGGCGCTTAATTGCAAATTTCCGTCGGCGGTTGCCGGTGGCTGGGAGATCAGCCGGCGGGGCATCGACGCGGTCTGCCGGGCATTCTTAAAGGCGATGCCGGGAAGGGTGCCGGCAGGATCAAACGGCGCTATGAATCAGATCACCTTCGGCGGGCAAGTCCCGGACAGCGAGCGCCGGTTTGCCTATTATGAAACCAATGGGGGCGGGTTCGGGGCGCGACCCGACAAGGACGGAATGGATTGTGTCCATTCGGTCTCCAATACGAAAAACACCCCCATCGAAGAGATGGAATTAAACTACCCGATATTTTTCAGACGATACGCCTTGAGGGAAAATTCCGAGGGACCGGGAAAATTCAGAGGCGGGATGGGAATTAGTCGGGAGTTTGAGTTTGTAACGGATACCGTTTTTGCAACCATGGCGGATCGACAGAAATTTCGCCCATGGGGTATCGACGGTGGCGGCGAGGGACAGGGGACGGATTATTTCCTGATGTCCGGAGATGAGAAACAGCCGCTGCCGACAAAATCCACGGGACGTGCAAAAAAAGGCGATGTTCTCTGCATCAACACGGCCGGCGGCGGGGGATACGGTAACCCGAAAGAAAGATCGAAAGAGGCTGTCAGGCGGGATATCGAAGATGGAAAGATCAGCATCGAGCGGGCAAGAGACGTATACGGATGGGATGAATAAACCATGAATCCACAATTGCAGATAGTCGATTCGGACGTACTGATCATCGGTAGCGGAATTGCAGGTCTGGAAGCCGCATTATCGGTTTTAAAATCCGGCAGGCATCCGCTTCTGGTATCAAAGGCGCCCATTGGGAAAGCAAACAATACCATCCTCGCAGGTGGGGCATTTACATGTGCAACAGATGATTTCAGCGTCGAGGCGCACATCGAAAAAACGCTTCAGAGCGGCTGCCGGATCAATAATAAACAGCTGGTGGAACAGTTCGCAAAAAGAGCACCGGATAAGATAAAAACGCTTCAAGACATGGGGCTTTTCGGCAAATCTCATCCCACCGGCTTTCACTGCAGATCCACCTCCATGGTGGGAGGGCCCGATATCAGCGCAGTTCTGGTTCGGGCCTGCCGCAAAGCCGGCATTCGGTTCCTGGAAAATATGGTGCTGACGGACCTGATTATCCATTCAGGACGATGTCGAGGTGCACTCGGGTTTAACAAACGCACCGGTGAAAGATACGGTCTGAAATCCGGGGCCGTTATACTGGCCACCGGCGGGGCGGGCGCTTCATACCGGCAAAACGACAATGCCCCGGGGGCCACCGGCGACGGTTACCTGTTGGCCCTTGAGGCGGGGTTGGAACTTGTGGACATGGAGTTTGTTCAGTTTTATCCCATGGCGTATGCCGGATCCGGCCGGGGCCATATGATAATTCCGGCAGTTTTTGCCGATATCGGAGAGATTGTCAACCGGCATGGTGAGGATTTAAAGAAAAAATACGGACTTTTTGAAAAACCGGTGGCAATCGTTTCCAGAGATAGACTTTCCCAAGCACTTTTTCGAGAATTGGTTTTGGGAAATGATGTGGATGGCGCACTGCTGCTGGATATGCGCAAAGCGGATGATTCACAACTCCTTTTCAATGAAAACCTGAAAGCGCGATTCAGAAAGAAAATATCCTATGATACGGTTCCGGTCAAAATTATTCCGGCATGCCATCACACCATGGGCGGGGTATCCGTGGATGTGGAATGCCGGACGGAAATAGAGGGGCTTTTTGCCGCCGGCGAGATTACCGGCGGGATTCACGGCGCCAATCGAGTGGGGGGAAATGCCCTGTGCGAAGCCATGGTGCTGGGAGAACAGGCAGGTATCTCTGCATCACGGCATGTTGAAAATCTAAAACCCTTCACAGGGTTTGAAATCCGGGCCGAAAAGGTTGCGAAGAGGCGTTTTGATCCCGAAATTTCAGGCAGCATGGATGTCTCAACCCTCATGCGGTCACTGAAAAAATCTCTCTGGGAATGTGTCGGCATTATCCGCAGCCGCATCACATTGGAAAAAGGAATCGCACAGATCGATGGGATTCTTTCCGACCTGAAACATGTCCGTGCAGACAGCCCGGTTGAACACCATCGGCTTTTCGAATGCCGGAGTGCGGCGGTTGCAGGAAAAACGATCGCCGTATCGGCATTGAAAAGAACCGAGAGCAGAGGGGCCCACTACAGAGAAGACTATCCCGCCGAACAGGATGCGTGGCTGAAGCATATCCATGTCCGGATGAATGCCGGCGGCGATATCGGCATCTCCCGTATCGAACCTGTTGTCTAGGTCTCTTCGTATCAAACCCCTATACATCATTGGTCCCGTCGGTGAATATTTTTTTTCTTATGGCCATAATCTTAACAATTTGGTAAAATAATTGCATAAATATCACACCGTTTATCAGATGTGATTTTCAGTATACACCCGGAACATGACGGGTATTTCATCTTGGAGGTGCCGCAGTATGAAACGGCGGGTTGTCTCATTTATTGTTTTTTCCCTGTTTTTGACCCTGCAAACCGAAACTGCCCGGTCTTCAATGGTTTTACGGATGTCTTTCCAGGAGATCGTCAGCGGTGCAGAACTGATTGTTGACGGTGAGGTATTAAAAAAAGAGACCCGCTTATCTTCAATGGGCCCAAGACCCTTTACCTACTTTAAGATAGCGATTATCGATATCGTCAAAGGCGAATATCCGGATGAAACCATCGAAATCGGTTATATGGGGGGGCAAGTCGGAGATCTGGTGCTTAAAGTTTCGGATTTGCGTATGCCTGCCGTGGGTGAAAGGGGCATCTATTTTATTGAATCCCTCGGCCAACAGCAGATCCATCCGCTCATCGGATGGCAACAGGGACATTACCGGGTGATTGTCGACCCGCAAACCGGACAGGAGCGGGCCGTCTCCGAATATGAAAGGGATTCGGGCACCGGGATCCGCGCACCTTTGTTGCAGCAGGGTACGGACCTGTCGGATTTCAAAAAAGAAATCCGGGGCCTTGTGAAGGGAGACCATTGAAGCCAAGACACATAATTGCCGGAATGGTTGCAGCCGGTCTTTCCGTCTGTATTTATTTAAATGTTTTTGCATACGTGTTATCCGGTAAAAGTTGGCGGAATGGAGAGGCCGCGATCTATTCTGAAGGAAGCGCCGATCCTTATTGGAACAATGCATTTGTTCAGGCCATGCAGTATTGGAATCTCCTATCGAATTTTGCCTTCACTAACGTAAACGGGTATGCGGATCCATGTGAAGAGCCTCTGTTCGGCGGCGCCGATACCGGATGGGAGTTCCGGTATGACAACTGCGGGGCGGCCTTCGGTCGAGGCACCCTCGCCGTCAATTTTATGTGGTCATCCGGAAACCGGATACTTCAGGCCGGCACCGTGTTCAATGCCAACCAGGTATGGGATGTTCACAGCGGATCGAACGGCAACTATAATGATTTCCGGCGTGTTGCCGCACACGAACTGGGTCATGCGCTGGGGCTGGATCATGAAAACGTCAAGACCGCATTGATGAATCCATACTATTCTGATGGTATCGAAACGCCCCAGACCGATGACATCAACGGGCTCAAAGCCATTTACGGCGAAGCCACCGCCACCGCTTCAGCTCCGGTATATCGTTTTTGGAATCGCCTTACGGGGCACCATTTTTTTACCATCAACCTGGTGGAGAAAAACCATCTGGTCTGTTGCAATTCAAACATGGATTATGAGGGGATCGCCTGGTATGCCTATCCAAACCAGGAGCCGAATACCGTTCCGGTCTACCGATTCTACAGCGATTGGCTGGGTTACCATTTTTATACGGCCGCAGAAGCTGAAAAAGAGCATCTGGTATGTTGTGATCAGAGTTGGCGTCTCGAGGGTATCGGTTGGTACGTATACCCGGATCAGCAGCCAAATACCATACCCGTTTACCGTTTCTACAACAGTACCCTGCCGGGACATTTCTATACCGCCGGTGCGTCTGAAAAAGACTACCTTATCTGCTGCAATCCGGTCTGGGATTATGAAGGTGTTGCCTACTTTACGCTGTCTCAATGAATAGCGTCATCTTGAAAAAACGAGGCGTTTCATAAAAGAGGATCTTCTGCCACACTGCGGGGGAATTGGGTTCGAGGATTCAAGTTTACTCGAAACTTTGTCGAAGATCCCGTTGACCGTTACGAGTTGGCCCCCTATTACCCGCCGAGATCACGTCTGCTCATGTGGAGGAACCCCCCCATATCCGAAAAAAGAAAAACAATAGCACTCAGGCAGGTACAATGGTCCTTTTTACGGCTTTAGCCCGAATAAAATGGGTGGTGCCGGCCACAAGGATGCAGACGATGCCGGCAAGATCGGTCTTTACACCCGGGAAAATGGTTAAAAAGGCGGCAATTAAAAACAGGATCCGCTCGTAGAAAACCATCCGGACCAGAAGGAACCCTTCACCGGATGTGGCCAGGAGAAAGACCCCGATCAGGGCCGTGATGAGCGTAATAATGATGGATGGGAATTCGACATTCTGCAAAAGGAGCTGGGGGGAATATACAAACATATAGGGAATAATAAACCCGGTAAGGGTCAGCCGCAGGCCGGTCCATGCGACCTTTGAGGGCGATCCCCCGGAAATTCCCGCCGCCGTATATGAAGCCAGCGCCACCGGCGGTGTAATATTGCTCAAAATACCGAAATAGAAGACGAACATGTGCGCCTGAATGTCCGAAACCCCCATGTTGATCAGTGCCGGAGCGGCCACCACCACGATGACGATGTAACAGGCGGTGGCCGGAAGCCCCATACTGGTGATGATGGCGGCGATCATGGTAAAGATGAGCGCAAAAAAGAGAATATTATGTGACAGGGACATGATATTGGCTGCAAACATCTGTCCAAGACTGGTGGTGGTCGCCACCCCCACCACAAACCCCACGATGGTACAGGCAATGCCGACACTCAACGAACCCCGGGCGCCTTTATCCAAAACCCGGATCAGCATCCGTGCGGTCCGATCGAAGCGTGGGTGAGAACGGCTGACCCAGTAGGCGGCCAGCAGACAGATCAATGCGGGCCATAGCCAATGGCTCGATTCTCCGCTCAAATAGATAAACAGGCCGGCGACGGCGATCATGATGTTGGTCAGCACGCCGTTTAAAGCCTTCCGCCAGTGAATCTTTCCGGTTTCATTTTTCGATTCCCAGCACGGTTCGAACAGACAGATTTCAAATGAAACCAGAACTCCGAGCAGGGTTACCGGAAGGAGGAGGTCGATCCAATTATGGCAGGCAGCCACCAGGATAGCGGTTGCCAACGGAATGAACTTATATTGTCCGCTGAATATAATCATGGTGGCATACAGAATGCCGATGCCGCCGGAGAAGACAACGGAGCGACCGGAGAAGAACATGGCAAATACCAGCATGATTACAGGTATAAAGAGGTGGCCGCCCTCAAGCAGTGTCTGCTTCAAATAGGGAATTTCATCCTCTGAAAGGGTTTTCATACCGGATTTGATGGCCGCGTAATGAACGGAAACAAATACGGCAAAATAGTAGAGAAGTGCCGGGATAATAGCGGCGATCATGATTTTTATGTAGCTGAGCCCCAAAAATTCGGCCATGACAAAGGCTGCAGTTCCCATAATCGGAGGCATGATAAGACCGCCGGTGGAAGCCGCCGCTTCCACAGCTCCGGCATAATAGGGGGCATATCCGATCCTTTTCATGAGCGGAATGGTAAAGGTGCCGGTGGTGGCGACGTTGGCCACTGCACTTCCGCTGATGGTCCCCATAATTCCACTTGAAATAACGGCCACCTTGGCCGGCCCTCCCACGGATCTTCCGGATACGGCCAGAGCGAATTTGTTGAAAAATTCCGCTGTTCCGGCTTCTCTCAGATAGGCTCCCAGGAGGATGAATACATAGATAAAGGTGGCGGCAACCCCCAGGACCTGTCCGTAAATACCGTTATCTTCAAGATACATCAGCTCCAGAATCCGTTTGACATTCATGCCCTGGTGGCTGATGGCATCGGGCAGATAGGGGCCAAAATAGGCGAAGAGAAGAAAAATTGAAGAAATTACGGGTAACACCGGCCCGATGGAGCGCCGGGTCGCCTCGATAATGGTGACGATGGCAAGTACGGCAAAAGCAAAGTCGATCATGGTCGGATCCGAACCTACCATGACCCGCGGTTCGTAAAAGAAAAAAGTATACAGACCCACTGCAAGACCCATAAATGTCCAGATCCAGTCCGGAAGCGATGTTTTTTTCTTTTTTGTCGGGTAAATCATGAAAATCAGCGCCAGGGTAAGCCCCATATAAAGGGTGTTGCGCTTGATGGCGAGCATGACGCCGAAGGTGTTTACCCAGAGAATAAAAACAGACAGCGCAATGGCCACCAGGGAGGAAAATGTGTCGGACCAGCCGCGGACCTCGGAGGTGCCTTCTTCTTTCCGGATGATCGCTTCAATTTCTTTTTGAGATGATTTCGACTCCACTATTTTTGCCTCGGCCCCTTATATAATTAAGTTGCCGCCCGAATAGGCGGCAACTTCTGTGTTGATGAAAAGACTACAGTTGCAACGATGTTATTTCAGAGCGCCCACTTCCTTGTAGTATTTGACAGCACCCGGATGCAGCGGCACTTTCAGGCCGAGGGCGCCGGGAAGGTCGTCGATGGTCATATTGTTGAAGACTTTGTTGATTTTTCTCAAGCCTTCCATATTTTCGTAAGTGGTTTTAACAAGCTGGTAAACGATATCTTCCGATAGATCCTCCCGGCACATCATAAAGGCCGAGTGCCCCATGACTTTGATTCCGCCTTCCGGAAGGGTCGGATACTGTTTGCGGGTCAGCTGGAAGGGAACGATCCAGGGGTGTTTTTTGTTGACGGCCTGGCGTTCTTCTTCGGTCATGCCCAGAAGCATCAGCCTTTTTTTTGCGGTAAACAGGGCGGCTGTGAGCGGACCGATGGGGGCGCCTCCGATAACGTAGGTGCCGTCAACCCTTCCGTCCTGAACGGCCTGAATGGCCTCGGTCTGTCCGGCATAATCGATTTTGTAATCTTTGTGACCGAATCCGAATGTGCCGAATACCGCGGCCGTTGCACTCATGTTTCCGCTGCCGGGTCTTCCGGGGATGAATTTTTTCCCCTTGATGTCGGTGATCTTTTTGATTCCCGATGATTTGCTTACCAGGATATGATACTGGCTGGGATACATCACCATGATCATCCGGTAATCTTTATGGGGTTTGCCTTTGAAGCGCCCGGTACCGTGATAGGATTGACCGGCGATGTTGTTCTGCATCCAACCGATATTTACATCCTTCCGGCGGAGCAGGTCGACATTTTGCACCGAGCCTTTGGATGCCTGGCTGTTGGCTTTAATGCTCGGGATCTTTTCATTCCAGAGCTGTGCCAGATTACTTCCGCCGGGATACCAGCTTCCTCCGGTGGATGCCGTGGACATAGTAATAAAGATTTTTTTTGCAAACGCATCCGTACAGACTGCCCCCAATACCATCGTGAGTGAAAGGATAATGATGAGTGATTTTCGCATGGTGTCCCTCCTTTGAATAGGTAAGAATTGAAGAAAAAATCCTGTGGACGAGCTTTTAATAATATTCAAGAGCCGTTCAGAGGCGGATAAACATTCACCCCCTTTCAATTGACTGATAGGATAAAAGTCACCGAAACAATTATTACGTTAAAATGCGATACGGACAGCGGAAATCGATTCTGTTTGGACACGGTACGCTTTTGTCTCCCAGTTCAAGGCGTACGTAATAAAAATTTTTACCAGAGCCGTTGTAATTTGTCAATACAAGCAATCAATACAAACAATCAATGCCGGGGTCTTTTTATGGAAAAACAATTTTTCCCGGTAGCGGGCATATCTCGAGTGGGTATTGAAAATCCGGTGTGGGCCACCCGAACCGTTTTCGTTGACGGGTCCGATAGATACCGGCATGCTCTTTGGCTTCCCAACCCATTCCGCTTTTCGGCACAAAATGGTGGGGGTGCGGTTCAACCGCGATGATGTTTGATTTGACGGCGTTGTCTAAAAAAACGTCACCCGTTTCGGTCCGAGTCAAAACGACGGTCATGTTCGGATTTGCGGAGACTTTTTGGAAAACATCACCCATTGAAAGATCCGCTACACGCCCCGAGAAATCCGGGCACATCAAACATCGATCCCGCTTGTAAGGGGCTGCGCCCAAAAAATGCCAAGTGTATTCATGTTTGGTGGCCACATGGTTTATTTTTCCATCCTTTGTCAACACGGTCAAGGAACCCGGCCACTTTCCGCCCTTGTAGTCCATCGCCGCAATATTTTCGACATTTTCGATGCCGGCAAACTCGGCCAGCAGATGCCGGATCCCTTCAAAATAATATGTTGAGGCGCAGAATAGAGCGATAGACAATTTTACGGCATCCGCGATTTCCGGTGGGTCTCCGCTCATTTGAATTTTCCGCAGCCCATGAATGTGGCATGGCAGTCCGACAACCGCGATATTTTTGAGTCCCCTATCAACCACGGCATGTCTTAACAGCCTGTTGACCGGTACGATCTCCGGAGACGAACGGGTGGCTTTCTGGGTCTCTTCTGATCGGGTAATCAGCGTGGGGGCGCATCGCCACGGTTTTTTCGGATCGGCACAGACGATGAGCGCACCGTCGATGGTTTTGTTGTCCAGTGCACTGTTTAAGAGCGCGGTGGTGATACCGCCGCTCGAGGATGATTCCCGGAGATAATCGTTGGTGGCATGGCCGCGAAGGCACCGCCGGTATATCCCGAGGGGATCTTTGTCAAAACTGCTCTTTTTCCCGAACAGTCGGGTATCCATATCCGCCAGGGGCACTGAGGCCCCGGGGCAGATCTTGAGGCAAAGGCCGCATTGGGTGCATTTTCCTGTCAGTTTCGGTTCCGACTCCCCCTCCACATAGATCATATCGATAACACCCTCAGGACACACACCTGCACAGGTGCCGCAGCCCGTGCACAGCCCCTTGCCGATCACCTGCTTTTTTAAATCGACATAACTTTCCGACATTTTATCTCCCGTATATCATTGCGGGGACGATGGGGAATTATCTATAACCCCGGTTTTATAATGACCCACTGATCCCCGCTGGTTGCGATCACAAAATTAATGAAAACGATTTTGTTATATTTCCCTTTCGACTATCAGATTATACCTTTCGTCGATGAAAACTTCGGAACCGGTTCCGGCAATGGTCGTGGATTCTCTTTCCTCGAATATTGCCGGGCCGTTAAGTTTTGTGCCGGGTGCCAGGCGGTAGCGTTCGTATACCGGGCAGTCGAGAAATTTTTTCTGTTCCGGAAAGTAGGCCTTCCGGTGTCCTTTCAGAGGTTCCGGATTTTCCGTCTCTTCTGGTCCGGTATACTTTACATCAAGGGACGGCGCCGGACAATGAGCACGAAGGCGCCAGGTCAGCGCCTGGATCGGTGCGTCGGTCATATAGCGACTGAAGGCCTTTTTATACGATTTGTAGAACGTATCGATGATCGAATCGAGTTGGGCCGGACCCAGGACACCTCCCGGAATAGAAGAGGGGATTTCATAAAACTGGCCCGCATACCGCATGTCTGCAGACCGCTCAAAGACGATATCGTCACGTGCGGCACCGGATTCGATGAGTGATGAAAATGCTTCTGCTTCCATTTCAGCGAAAATGGTATTTACATGGTCCCAGTTGATGGTATCGAGATTCGCGATATAGCTTCGTGCAAAATCAAGGGCCATCGGGGTTACCAGAAGGCCCAGGGCGGAGGCGGTGCCTGCGGCCGGTGGGCAGATGATCGTTTTTAATTTGAGTATTTCGGCGATCCGGAAGGCATGGATCGGGCCGGCGCCTCCGAATGCCATGAGGGCATAGCGTCTCGGGTCTTTACCGCGTTCTGCAATATGGATCCGGGTGGCGGTGGCCATGTTTTCGGTTACGATCTGATTGATGCCCATTGCGGCCTCTTCAACGGTCATGCCCAGCGGACCTGCGAGCCGGCTTTCCATGACCTCCCGGGCCCGGGATACATCAAGGGTCATTTCACCACCAAGAAAATATTCCGCATTCAGATACCCTAAAATCAGAGCGGCATCGGTCACGGTGGGAGACTGCCCATTAAAACCGTAGCAGGCGGGTCCCGGTGATGCCCCTGCACTCTGGGGGCCGACTTTCAGCAACCCCATGGGGTCGATATGACCGATGCTTCCGCCTCCTGCGCCGATTTCGATCATTTCAATCGATGGAATCTTAAACGTAAAGCCGCTTCCTTTCTTGAAACGGCTGAGTCTTGCCGCTTCAAATTCTCTCGAATAGGCGGGTTTGCCTTCATTGATGAGGCATATTTTGGCGGTGGTGCCGCCCATGTCAAAGGAGATGAGATCGCTAATCCCTTTTAAGCGGCCATAGTAGCTGGCCACAAGGGCGCCGGCAGCCGGTCCCGATTCGCAGAGTTTTATGGGCAGGGCTTCGGCCAAGCTGACATTGGTGATGCCGCCGCTGGACAGCATGACATAGAAACCGCCGGTGAAACCATGTGTTTTTAACGCATCTTCAAGGTAGCGGAGATACTTTTTCATCAGGGGTTGTACATAGGCATTTGCAGTGGTGGTGGAGGTCCGTTCATATTCTTTTATTTCCGGCGCTACACTGCTTGAAACGGATACATGAAAGGACGGAAACTCTTTATCGAGCAACTCCTTGATCCGGCGTTCGTGAACCGGGTTGCGGTACGCGTGCAGAAGGCAGACGGCAATGGATTCGATGCCCGCTTTTTCAAAGAATCGGGCCGCTTGCCGAACTGCTTCAAGATCGAGCGGTTTTAGGATTTTTCCCTGGCTGTCGATCCGTTCAGAAATGCCAAGCCGAAAACGCCTGGGGACCAGAGGCTCGGGTTTTTCGATATTGATATCGTAAAGATCGTATCGGATTTCATTGCCGGTCTCAAGAATATCCCGGAACCCGGCGGTGGTTATCAAACCGGTTTTCGCCCCTTTTCTCTCGATGAGCGTGTTGGTTACCAGGGTGGTGCCGTGGATAATGGTTTGCAGAGATCCGAACGGGACACCCGTCCGTTTGGAGATTTCTTCAGACCCGGCAATGACGGCTTGTGAAGGATCTTTAGGGGTGGTCAGGGATTTTCCGATCTGCATTTTCCCTTCTTTTTCATCAAGCAGGACAAAATCGGTAAAGGTCCCACCCACATCGATTCCCAGTTTATATGTCGACATCTTACATTCCCCCCTTGAGTCCATAGACAGTTTCGGCTTTGGCTTCGGATATCAGTTCGTCGGCTAGGTCTGCTTTTATTTTCTCAGGTTCCCGTTCACACGGCGGACCGAAACCGCCGCCACCTGCGTAATTGATGGTGAGGCGGTCACCGGGGTTTAAATAGGTCTGGGACTTTGGATGAATGAATTGTCCATCGTTTAAAACCAGTTTGTTCGGAGAGCCGGGCATACCTTCCATATACCCGGAAGCCGGGTGTTGATGCCGGTCCGTCAGCAGAGAGACCCGGATCGGATCTTTTGAAATTACCTCGACTACAATTTCCTGCCCGAGACCGCCGCGGTAACGTCCGGGACCGCCGGAGTCTTTAAGCATCTCTTTTTTCCAAAAAATCAAAGGTGCGGTGGTTTCCAATACTTCGATAGACCCACAGGAGCTGTTGGTGGGAAAGGGTGTGCAGGAAAGACCATCCTTATGGTATCGTGCACCCATGCCGCCGTTTGCGAAGAGAATGGATGAAAATTTTTCATTGTTCAGTCCGTTCCCGGTAAAGAGTGCCCTCAAGGTCGGCTGACTTCCGGACTCCGCTTTTATCCTTTCCGGTATGGCCTTTAACAATGCACCGTAAACACATGCACTGAGCATATGCCCGATGATCTGGCGCGCATTGACCGGGGCGGGGATAATGGGATTGAGTATGCTCCCTTCCGGTGCGCTGACCGTGATGGGTCGATAAGAGCCTTCATTTCTGGGTGTGTGTGGATCCAGAGCGCATTTGATGGGATAGGCGGCATAGGAGTATGTGTAGTTCATCACGCAATTAAGGGCGCGGCCGATCTGCGGTGAGCTTCCGGCAAAATCGATGTCCAGCGTGTCGCCGGACACGGTAATTTTACAGTTTAGGGTAATCGGCGATTCATATCCGTCCATCTCCACTGCTTTTTTATACACACCGTCCGGCACAGTTAATATGGCGTTGCGCATGACCCTTTCGGCACGGCTCTGAATCTCTTCCGCCAGATCCACGAGATCATCGAGGCCGGTATCTTCAAGAAATTCGATGAGTCGATTCCGGCACATGGTCTGTGCCGTAATCTGGGCGTTCAGGTCGCCGAATACCTTTTCCGGAACCCGTACATTTTCCCGGAGAATATCCATGAGAGGCTCGTTCGGGGTGCCTGCGCTGTATAATTTCATGATCGGTATACGGATTCCTTCTTCATACAGTTCCCGGGTGTCTGCAGACCAGACAGAACCGCCGATGTCGGGTGAATGGGCAATGGTGCCTGCAAAGGCGACGATTTTATCGTTATAAAAAATAGGCATGGCCATGGTGATGTCCGGGAGATGACCGGATGCCAGCCAGGGGTCATTGGTCATGACGACATCGCCGGGCTGCCACTGGTCTTTTGGGAATTTTTTTAGAAACTCCCTGACGGTTCTCGGAACCGTTGCAATAAAAGATGGGATGCTGGCGGTGTTGTTGGCCAGGCCGTTTCCTTCGGCATCCAACAGCACACACGCATAATCATTGGATTCTTTAACGATGGTCGAAAAAGAGGTTCGCAGCAGTGTTGCTGCAGCCTCATCGGCCACACTGGTTAACCGGTTCCACATGATTTCAAGACTTATGGGATCAAAAGTTTTGGCCATGCTCACTCCTATTCACCTCTGCGGGTCCTTTGGCGTATTACGGTGGAAATGTTGCCATCCTGTGATATTCGGTCCGATTTGTCAAAAGCGGGCAGCTGCCGAAGGTATACGATACGATATGTATACATGTCATGACACGTTACCCTCTAAAATATTATCATATGCGGTACTTCAATGCAAACCGACGAGAAGCAGCAATATGGCTGATCGCCTGTTTTTTTTTGGAGAACTTGATATTTGCGGTTTGTAATTTCCGGTTTATCCGGGGTAGGGTTGTCGCGGAAAACATAATCGTTGGACATACGAAAGTTTGGTTGGAGCGATCACATGACCCCTGTCGCAATTTTTCTGGTTTTGTCTGCAGCTGTTGTTCATGCCGCCTGGAACTATCTTGCAAAGCGTGCTGCCGGCGGCCCTGCCTTTATATGGCTTTTTGCCACTTTGTCCGCTGCCGTCTATGCCCCGGTCTCTTTTTTAATCATCTATTTCAAACGCCCGGAAATCGGGCTTTTGGGGCTGTTCTTTATGTCTGTAAGCGCGCTTTTGCACCTTGTCTATTATCTTGCATTACAGCACGGTTACAGCAAAGGGGATCTGTCGCTTGTATATCCCCTGGCCCGGGGAACCGGACCGATGTTTTCCAGTCTGGCCGCTGTTTTCCTGTTTGGTGAAAGACCCGGTATGCTGGCGGTGGCGGGAATCTGTCTTATTGTCTACGGTGTCTTTACCCTCACCGGAGGGACCCGTCTTTTTAAACGAAAAAATCCGGAAACCGCCTGGGCCCTTCGATACGGCTTGATTGCCGGTGTCATCATCGCCTCCTACACGGTATGGGACAAACATGCGGTGAGCGGATTGCTGATTCCACCGGTGCTGCTCGACTGGTCTACGAGTATTGGCCGAACGATCTTTTTGTCTCCCTATGCGGTGCGTAAGTGGGAGGCGGTCAAATACCAATGGCGTGTGAATAAACGTTACGCTTTTGGGGTGGCCATATTGAACCCGTTATCCTATATCCTGGTCCTGACCGCCATGATAACTACGCCGGTCAGCTATGTGGCGCCGGCAAGGGAGATCAGTATTCTAATCGGTACCTTCATGGGAGCAAAAATGCTGGCTGAAGGGGATTCAAAACGTCGAATTGCCTCAGCCTGTATTATGATTCTCGGAGTGGTTGCGCTGGCGTTCGGCTGATATGGCCCTCCAAGGCCGTTAGTTCTTTACTGGAGCTTTATAGATAACCGTGAAAAATTATAAGTGAACTAAAGTTTGAAGTGCCTAAAGTTAAGGAATTCTATCAATTTTAAAAAGATAGAGTGAAACGATACCTTAATTTTAGGCACTTTAGTTCACTTTAGGCACTTTAAACTGATTTGGTCGGTCTGAAATTTTGAGGCAAGGAATCAGAGCGTGTTCCGGCCTACCCGGATCAGGGCTTGAGGTTTTCTTCAATTATTTTGCCGGGCTTTAGCGGCGGTAGAAGTTTTTCAGCGGTTCTTTCTGGGGGTTTTGGGGTGTCAGCTTTCGGTTTTTCAGCAGCGGGTTGAGCGGGCACCGGTTTTTTTGCGGCCGGCGATGCAGTCGGCTGGAGACGTTTCTTTATTTCGGAAAGTGCCTTGAATTTCATTAACTCCTCAATCTGACTCTCCATTGCTTGCAGCGCGTCTTCTTTTTTCCGAAGGTCTTTATTAACTTTTTTCAGATCCTGTTGCAGCTTTTTTTCCTGGTTATTCAGTCTGGTCTCGAGTCCTTTCTTATCGAGTTTTGCCGATGTGAGTTCAGAGATATCTTTCTGGAGTTTTTCAAATTTATTAATCTCATTCTGCAGCTTGTGAAAATTCCCGGACAGTTCGGCCAGTTCCTGGGTAAGGTTTTCATCCAGAGCCTTGATCTCGGATTCCATACTCTTTAGATCCTGGGTAAATGGGGATATCTTTTTTTCAATCCTGTCAAATGTATCCGAAACTGCCGTCTTGTCCATCTTGGAGGAGCGGAGCGTTTTAATGGAGTTTGCGGTTTTTTCAAGATCTTTTTTCAGTGCCGATGTCGTCTTTTCAAAGACGAGAAATATTTCATCCAGTGGAAGTACTTTTTTGTCAAAGGAAGCTTCCAGAAGTTTAAATGATTCTTGAATTTTCTGAATCGATTCCTCTGTCTTGGCCATCTTTAAAGAGAAGGCGGAAAATCTGGAATTTATATCTTTTGTAAACGACTGCAGCTGATGGACATCCAGGCTGCGTAGCGTGGTGACGCTTTTTTTCAGGTCGTAATAGACCCAGCCGAGGGTGAGGGCGAGCAGGACCGGAATGATAATCGCTGTGCGGGGCATCCGGCCGGTGGGTTTTTTTTGTTTTCGATCATCGAAATCATCCCGTAAAATCGAATCCGGGTTTTCTGCATCAATCCGAAATCTGAAACCTGACGATTTATCACTGTTCATAGATGTCTATTCCCATTCGATGGTGCTGGGCGGCTTGGAACTGATGTCGTAAACCACTCTGTTTACACCGCGGACTTCGTTGATGATCCGGTTTGATATTTTACCGAGCAGCGGTTGGGGCAACCGGGCCCAGTCTGCTGTCATGGCGTCGGTACTGGTGACGGCCCGTATGGCCACGATGTTTTCATAGGTCCGTTTATCCCCCATGATACCGACACTTTTCAGGGGCAGCAAAACGGCAAATGATTGCCATAATTTTCGATAATATCCGGCTTCCCGGATTTCATCAAGCAGTATGGCATCGGCTTCCCGCAGCAATGTGAGGCGTTTTCGGGTAATCTCACCGATGATTCGAATGCCGAGCCCGGGGCCGGGAAATGGCTGTCGCCACACCATGTCATCCTGAAGTCCGATGGTCTTTCCGAGTTTTCGAACTTCGTCTTTGAAAAGAAATTTCAGGGGTTCGATCAGTTTCAATTTCATTTTTTTCGGAAGGCCGCCGACATTGTGATGGGATTTTATAACCGAAGTCGGTCCGCCGAATGCAGACTGGGATTCGATGACATCCGGATAAAGGGTCCCCTGGGCCAGAAATTCGGCACCTTTAATTTTTTTGGCCTCGGCCTCGAAAACGTCCATAAAAACTTTGCCGATGATTTTGCGCTTTTTTTCCGGGTCGGTTACACCGGCAAGCGCTTTGAGAAACCGATCCTTTGCGCTTACAAATCGTATGTTGATGTCAAGATGCTGTTTGAGTGTTTTTTTTAGCTTGAGCCCTTCGTCTTTTCTCAGCAGTCCGTTATCGACGAATATGCAGATGAGCTTTTTACCGATGGCCTTATGAATCAACAGGGCGGTTACCGAAGAGTCGACACCTCCGCTGAGTCCCAGAATCACCCTTTTCTCATGCACCGTATCCTTTATCTGGGCAATGGCCTCGGATGCAAAAGATTTCATCGACCAGGAGCGTTTGCATCCGCAGATGTCGACAAGAAAATTGCGGAGCATCTGACTCCCCTTAGGGGTATGCTCGACTTCAGGGTGAAACTGCAGTCCGAACAGCCGGCGTTTTTCATTGGCCATGGCGGCAATTTCTGTGTTTTCTGTAGAGCCGGTAACGGCGAAACCGCGGGGCAGTTTTACAATGGAATCTCCGTGGCTCATCCAGCATTGCACCTTGGATGGAATGCGGTTAAAGAGGGTGCCTGATTTTTTGATACGGAATTCTGCAAACCCGTATTCGCGCCTTTCCGCCTGTTTAACATTCCCGTCGAGGGTGTCGACCATAAATTGCATACCGTAGCAAATGCCCAGCACAGGGATACCCAGTTTGAAAATTTCCGGGTCTATGCGGGGGCTCTTTTCTTCATAAATACTGGACGGACCGCCGGATAAGATGATTCCTTCAGGTGAGAGCGCACGGATCCGGTCAATAGAAATCGTCGGGGGTTCGATCTGGCAGAATACGTGATTTTCCCGAAGACGTCGGGCAATCAGCTGATTAAACTGCGAACCAAAATCAATAATGAGAATCATTTCTATCCCTTAAGCATTAGCGGGAACCGGAGTCTGTGATTTGCTTAAATATACTGATTATGTTAAAGAGGCCGACATTGTCAACTTTATTTTTCAATAATTAAAAGACTTTGTGACCCCGAAAGGGTCCCTGCAGACACTCGGAACATACGAAGGTATTTTTTTAAAACGTTTACCCGGAAAGTCCAAACAGCGGATAACTTTCTGTACGAGGAGTGAGCATATATGTATGAAGCCAGCCATCTTAGAAAAGGGTTGAAGTTTTCAATCGACGCAGAGCCCCATGTTGTCGTTCAGTTTGAGTTTGTAAAACCCGGTAAAGGCCAGGCCCTCTATAAATGCAAACTCAAAAATATGATAACCGGCTCTCAGTTTGACCGGACATTTCGATCCGGAGATAAATTCGAGGAGGCAAACCTGGAAGAGCATGAAATGGAATATCTTTATTTCGACGGTGAAAGCTACTGTTTTATGAACACTTCGACCTATGCCCAGGAGTTTTTGATGGAAGATCAAGTGGGTGACGCGAAGGCGTTTTTAAAAGAAAACACCGTCTGCAACATCCTCTTTTCGGATGAAAGACCCATCGGGATAACATTGCCGAATTTTGTGGAGTTGAAGATTGAAAAGGCCGATCCCTGGGTGCGGGGAGATACGGCCTCAGGGGATACCAAGCCGGCCACTTTAGAGACCGGTTATGAGCTCCAGGTGCCGCCATTTGTGGAAGAGGGCGAACGGGTTCGAATCGATACACGGACCGGAAATTATGTGGAACGGGTTAAGGGTTAAGCTGCTCAAAGAAGTGCCTAAAATTAAAAGTGCCTAAAATGCCTAAAGTTATGGAATTCTATCATTTTTGTAAAAAAAGACAGAGCGAAGCGATACCTTAAACTTTAGGCACTTCAAACTTTAGTTCACTTGTAACTTTTCAGGATAAATAAAGATGAACGATTGCTATAAAGAAAAACTGGTGGTCCTAACCGGCGGCGCCGGCGGTATCGGTACGGCATCTGCCGTCTACTTTTTAAATGGCGGCGCCGATGTGCTGCTCATCGATGTAGACGAGGCAAAATTGGAGCAGGCCGCAGCAACGCTTCCCCATACAGACCGCGTCAAGATTCTTGCCTCGGACCTTTCCACGCCAGAAAAATGCGGAGAAGCTCTGGATGTGGGCGGAAGACCCGTCTATGCCCTGGTCCATTTTGCCGGTATCTTTGTACCCGATCTTTCAAATCCTGCCGAAAACCGAACCGTTTACGACAAGACCATCGCGGTCAATCAAACCACGGCCTACGATATGGCCTTTGCCTTTGAGACACGATGCGTAAAGGATGAGCCGGCGCGGCTTATCTTTATCAGCTCGCTGGCTTTCAGACGAGGTGCTTTGGATCACGTGGCCTACACCATGTCCAAAGGGGCGCTTACAGGGCTGGTTCGGGCCCTGGCACGACGGTTTGCACCGGACATTCTCGTCAACGGGCTGGCTCCCGGAATTATTCTGACAACAATGCCCTCGGGGATAATTGCCACGCGGGGGGATCGGCTTCTGGCGGAGATTCCGCTGGCACGTTATGGCGAGCCGGAGGAGGTGGCAGGTGTGGTGGATTTTTTGTCCGGCCCAAACGCCACCTATATGACGGGGCAGATCTTAAATGTCGACGGCGGTATCGTCAATTCCTGAACCCTTAGAGATTATTTTTAGCACCCAATGGCAACAGAATAATATTGTGCCATTTTTCCTATCATCTAAATTATTGAATATTTCCGATTGAATATTCAATTTTCAGTATTCAATAGTCAATTCCGTCTTGTCCGGATTAAATCATTAACAGTTTATTTGCGTCGGGAATTGCTGGTCGGATCATTGAGGGGCTGCCCCCATTTTTCGGAAAACAGGATCTTTTCCATCGGTTTGCGTGAGCGGGCCTTTGCAGGGGCTTCCTTTGGATACCCCACAGCCAGCATGGCAGAGACTTTAATCCGTTTGGGAATATCGAGGATTTTCTTTACGTTTTTTTCCGAAAACCAACCGATCCAGCAGGTCCCAAGACCCAATTCCGTGGCCTTGAGCACCATATGCTCCATGGCGATTCCGAGATCGATCTGATAGTACTCAATGCCGGTGATCCTGGAACCGATCCGGTTTGCCACAAGATCCAGTTGAGAACAACCCACGATCAGCAACGGTGCCTGCTCCAGCCACCGGTTCGGAATAACCGGTTGCATGGCCTCTCGGGTAATCTTTTTGATGGTTTCAGAGCCGGTGACGGCAACAAACCGCCAGGTCTGGCTGTTGCACGCAGATGGGGCTGAACGGGCGGCTTCACACATCCCAATCAGATCCTGATGCGCCACCGGTGTCGATTGAAACGATCGAATGGACTGTCTGCTGTATAAAATATCGTCTAAAGGTTTCGGCATTTTCTTTTTTTAAGGTTTTCCTCCAATGTAGCAGGAGAAGAGGGTCTTAAGCCTTTCACTCGAATCCTTGACCCCTTGACCCCTTGAATCCTTTATCCTAGGAATCCTGTTTCTTTTTTACGCTGTATTTTACGATTCTGTTTACGTCTTTTTCTTCTACGGTGATAATAAAAGAATCGATGACGATCTCTTCTCTTTCGGTGGGAATTCTTCCGATCTTGTCCAGGATAAAGCCGGAAAACGTGTCGTATTCTCTTGTGTCGGGGATCTCCATGCCGATGGTCTCATTCATCTCTTCGATATCGGTTTTCCCCAGCACAGTCCATTCGTTGCTTTTTTTCCGGATAATATGCGGTTCTTCCTTATCGGTTTCGTCCCGAATCTCCCCCACGATCTCTTCTAACGCATCCTCCATTGTGATCAGACCGGATACCCCGCCGTGCTCGTCAATGACGATGGCCATGTGGTGTTTTCTTCTTTTGAATTGACGTAAAAGGCTGTCGAGTTTTTTGTTTTCAGGAACAAAGTAGGGCTTGGTCATTATTTCACGAATGTCTATTTCCGTGCTCCCCTTTGCCAACCGCATGAAGAGGTCTTTGATGTTGAGGATACCGGCGACATGGTCGATATCGTCTTCAATGACGGGAATCCTGGTAAATCCTGATTCGGCAATCGCCTTCAGGTCCAGTTTTTCGTCGGAACTGAGCACAAACATATCGGCTCTTGGGGTCATTATTTCCGATGCATTTGTATCGTCAAATTCAAAAATGTTATGAATCAGTTCTTTCTCTTCTTCCTTGATCTCCCCCTCTTCTTCGACCACTTCCACAAAGGTTAAGAGCTCTTCTTCGGTCACCGACGGTGTTCTTCTTATTTTCCCGGTGATGATGGGAATGAAGTTTAGGAATAGGATAATCGGAAAGAACAGAATCGAAAGCCAATAAACCGGATATATTGACATTTTGGCGACAAAAAGATTGTTTCTTTCCGCAATGGATTTCGGCATGACTTCACCGAAAATCAATATCAGCAAGGTCATCACACCGGTTGCGAGTCCGACGGCATAGCTGGAAAACATATCCATGGCAATGGAGGTGGCAATGGCTGCGGCCCCCACGTTTACGATATTGTTTCCGATCAGAATTGTTGAAAGGAGCCGATGCGGGTCAGCTTTCATTTTTTCGATGAGAATAAAAGCCTGGTCCCCCTGTTTGGCGCGGTGACGAGCCCGGGTTTTACCGATGGAAAACAGAGCGGTTTCAGCTGAGGAGAAGAACCCGGAAAGGATCAATAATCCCAAAAGTCCGATCGACTGGTTGAATTGCATTTATACCATCCCGAAAGCATTAGATGAAAGGTATGTTATAATAGGAAATGATGAACCGTCGATGGGTGCAAATCGCTTGGAATCCTTAAAAAAAGCAGAATAAGGATTGATAGGCTCGGGTATAAGCGGATCGTCCAATATTTAATGTTTCCTGTTGAAGGGGCCTATAGGGTCCATACATCGTCATGGCTGTCTTTAATCATTTAATATAGCGCAAATATTTTAATTTTCAAGAAGATAGACTATATTAGCCAAAAATAATGCGAATTCAATGAACCAATCTTCAAAAATAAACGAGTATATTCAGTCGTTAAAAACATCGGAACGGATGGGTCATCAGGTCGTCCATCATCAGGTGTTGGAGGGTCACCCACCGGTCCTTTCAAAAGATGAACCGCCGCTGCTTGGTGATGTTCGCCGTATACTGAAACGGTTAGGAATACCCGGACTCTTCAAACACCAGATGGACGCAATCCGTTTGATTCGAGACGGAAATCATGTGGTGATCGCAACCCCAACAGCCAGCGGCAAAACCCTTATTTACAATCTTTCGGTTATCGACACGATCTTAAGAAATCCGAAATCCACATCATTGTATATTTTTCCGTTAAAAGCCCTGGCCCAGGATCAGCTGAAAACATTTGAACAGATAGCGTCCTTATGCGACCCCTATCGTCCCACCGCGGCCATCTACGATGGAGACACATCCGCCTATCAGCGGAAAAAGATCCGTGAAAACCCACCCCATGTGTTGTTTACCAATCCGGAGATGATTCATCTTTCTCTGTTGCCGCATCACCGGAAATGGGCGACGTTTCTAAAAGGTCTTGAAATGGTGGTGATCGATGAGGTGCATACCTATCGGGGAATATTCGGTTCGCACATGGCACAGGTGATCAGGCGCCTTCGGAGGGTCTGCAGCCGTTACGGTGCATCGCCAACCTTTATATTCAGCTCTGCAACCATCGGAAATCCATCGGTGCTTGCCGAGCAGCTGTCCGGTGTGTGCGTAAAATCGGTCGCTCGTAACGGAGCACCCCGGGGAAGGCGTCACCTGGTTCTAATAGACCCCGACCGGAGTCCGGCACACGCAGCCATACTGCTCCTAAAGGCCGCAGTCCACAGACGGCTCCGCACAATCGCCTATACCCAATCGCGAAAACTGACCGAGCTCATCGCGCTCTGGACGGATACAAAAGCGGGTGTTTTTCAGGAAAAAATTCGTGCGTACCGGGCCGGTCTGTTACCCGAGGAGAGACGAGACATCGAGACACGGTTGTCTTCCGGGAAACTGCTGGCCGTTGTTTCAACAAGTGCGCTGGAATTGGGAATCGACATCGGTGACCTCGATTTATGCATCCTTGTGGGGTATCCGGGCACGCTTGTATCCACGGTTCAGCGTGGTGGGCGCGTCGGGAGAAGCGGACAGGACGCGGCCTTGATCATGATTGCCGGAGAAGATGCGCTCGACCGGTATTTTTTGCGTCACCCGGAAAAACTCATCCACCGGGATCCCGAAGATGCGGTGGTCAATCCCGAGAATATGCATGTCCTGGAGAAACATCTTGTCTGTGCTGCAGCAGAGCTGCCCATAGGCATGGATGATCCAATATATTCCAGCCGCATCGCAAGGGAAGCCCTCTCCCATCTCGAAGCCCGGGGGGCGCTTTTAAGGGGTGCGGACGGTGACGTCATCTATTCGAAACGAAAGGCGCCGCACCGCAGAACGGATCTTCGCGGCAGTGGTCACCGCTATCATATTGTCTGCCGGGATACGGGAAAAATAAAAGGGGAAATCGATGCATATCGGGTTTTCCGGGAAGCTCACCCCGGGGCCGTATACCTCCATCAGGGTCGAACGTTTCTGGTGGAAGATCTGGATCTTGAAACACGGATCGTATCGGTTTCGGAAACACCTGTCGATTATTATACCAAGATCCGGGGTGATACCGATATCGAGATATTGGAAATCCGTGAGGAGAAAACCGTTCGCGGTACGGTTGCCTATAGCGGAAAAATCAGGGTGACGGATCGGATCACCGGGTATGAAAAATGGCGAATCCATGCCCGGAAAAAGATCGGCGTTATTTCACTTGCATTGCCGCCCCAAATCTTTGAAACAGATGGTTTGTGGTTCCGAATCCCCCACGTTGTCCAGGAGGCTTCCGAGTCCGCCGGATTTGATTTTCTGGGGGGGATTCACGCCATTGAACATGCCGGTATCGGTGTCTTTCCGCTGTTGGTCATGGCGGATCGAAACGATCTGGGCGGGGTCGCCACCCCATTTCATCCCCAGGTCGGCAGAGGTGCGGTTTTTATTTATGACGGTATTCCCGGAGGTGCCGGAATTACACCATCGGCCTATAAGCGCATGCCAGAATTTTTCGACCGGACACTCGAGGCCATCGTCAGCTGCCCGTGTGAATCCGGATGCCCCGGCTGTGTGCATTCGCCAAAATGCGGGTCCGGCAATCGGCCCATCGATAAACCGGCCAGCACCTATCTGTTGAGGCAGTTGAACAAAACCCGGAATCACCGGGGGGGAACCGGTGTCAGGGCACCCCGGGAAAAAGCGGATATCCGGCCATCAGCTTCAGTAAAAAAGCATGCCTCGCAAGTCGTTATTTTTGATGTCGAAACACAGCTTTCTGCAAAAGAGGTCGGCGGGTGGCATCGCGCCGAACGGATGCGGATCAGCTGTGCCGTGCTTTATGATAATAGGCAGAAAAGATTTTTGGAATTTTACGAAAACCAGGCCCTACCGCTCATCGACCGGCTGAAACGCGCGGATCTTGTGGTGGGATTCAATATCAAGCGTTTTGATTACCGGGTGCTGAGCCGTTACTCGGATTTTGATTTCAAAACGTTGCACAGCCTGGATATACTTGAAGTGGTCCATAAATATCTCGGGTTCAGACTGTCTTTGGATCATCTGGCCCAGGCCACTCTGTCGGCAAAGAAGACCGCAGACGGTCTCCAGGCACTCGAGTGGTGGCGGCAGGGCCGCATAAAAGAGATACTGGCCTATTGCCGGGCAGATGTCGAAATCACAAAAGATCTCTATGGGTTCGGCCGGGAAAACGGTTATCTGCTCTTTAACAGCAAGACAGGCACCATGCGGATACCGGTGGATTGGTAAAGAGTCGAAACAATATCAAATGGTTCCAGCTTTTTATGCAACTATAGTAGGGTTAACTGTGGGCATTTTCTTGTCATCTCGCAGAGCCCGCAGAGATCACAGAGTTTTTCGATTTTTCTCTGGTTACTCTGTGGGCTCTGTGAGAGATCACGTAAATGATGAATCAATTTGTCGAAATTGTGGTTAACGGATCACCGACTTCGGCGTCGCCTCTATTCTGGTCACCTGAATCGTTTCCCTGTTGAGTATCTCGCCAACCCTGGGTGAGATGTCGTTTTTCCACTGGTCGCTCTCGTATACGGCCTTGTAGAGCCGTTCTTTATCGGCTTCATCTTCAAACCGGCGAATCCAGAAATAGATATCCGGATCTTCCTGATCGATAAAACTGCCGCAGACAACCATCCCCTTTGAGACCTGAAACGGGATGATTTCATCTTCCATGAACCGAACCCATTGATCTCTTTTCCCATCTTTTATCTGGTACCGTCGAAATTCAAAAAACATCATCTCCTCCTTAAGTTAAATGTTCAACAATGGCATCGCCCATTTCCTTTGTCCCGACTGTTTTTGACGGGTCTTTTGCAATATCCGGCGTATGGATGCCGGCGTCCAGTACATCGGATATGGATCGTTCAATGGCATCGGCTGCGTCACCGATTCCGAAACTGTAGCGGAGCATCATGGATGCAGACAGAATTTGTGCGATGGGGTTGGCAATCCCTTTTCCGGCGATATCAGGTGCAGAACCACCTGCCGGTTCATAGAGTCCGAATTGGTGTTCATTCAAGCTGGCGGAAGCCAAAAGCCCCATGGAGCCTGTCAGCATGGCGCATTGATCGGATAGTATATCACCGAACATATTTGAACAGAGCAGCACGTCAAATTGATGAGGATCCCGCATAAGCTGCATGGTGGCATTGTCTATATAGATGTGGTTCACCTCGACATCCGGGTAATCCCGGGCCACTTCGCTGACCACCTCCCGCCACAAAACCATGGCGGCAAGAACGTTTGCCTTATCGACCGAGGTTACTTTCCCATTCCGTTTTTTGGCGGCTTCAAAAGCAACCCGGGCAATGCGCTCGATCTCTTTTCTTGAATAGACCAGTGTGTCATATGCTTTTTCATCCGGACCTTTCCCCTCTCTTCCCCTGGGGCGCCCGAAGTAGATGCCGCCGGTCAATTCCCGAACGCAGAGTATGTCGAAGCCGTCTCTTACGATATCCGGACGGAGGGGGCTTGCACCGGCAAGCGGTCCGAAGATCTTGGCCGGCCTCAAATTGCAGAACAGGTTGAAATGTTTTCTCATGGTTAAAAGTGATGCCCGTTCGGGTTGTTTTTCCGGTGGTAGATGCTCCCATCTGGGGCCACCCACCGATCCGAATAAAATGGCGTCGCTCGATTCGCAAACCTTCATGGTGTCATCGGTAAGGGCGGCTCCGTATTTGTCGATGGCACAACCGCCAACCTCGGCGTGTGCATAGTCGAGTTTGAATGCATACTTTGCCTGGACAACGTCCAACACCTTGACCGCCTCATCCATCACTTCGGGGCCGATTCCATCTCCGGGAAGAATAGCAATTTTTTTCATTTAATAATTTAGCCTTTCTTTTTTACGACTTTCATCATTTCCTTGTTTTTGGGCTGTACTGTCTTTTAAGTGTACAACTGAGACCATCGAGGCCTGGAAACAGGACGCGTTCCGTTATATTGGACTGATCCAGTTTATCCCGAATTTCCCATTTCAAATCTGCAGGGATAATGATTTTACGCCATACCTCCGGATGGGCTTTGAGCCAATCGTCCATTACGGATGTTGAATCGGACATGATCGAAAAGAAAGCAAACTGATTTATGATCCGATCATCAATGGAGGGAGGTTCAAAAAATAACATGATAACTTCTTCGGACAGGCTGGAAAGCCGCGGCAACGACTCGACGGATTCGGAAAGCATTTCAACGTCAAAAACATTGGCACCTACATTTTCCAATTGATGACGAAATTTTTCGGGCAGCAGTCGATGGGCTTTTTCGTAGCTGACCGCCCAGATTGCCCCGTCAATATCATATTTTTCGATATTGGCTGTTGCAAAATGAGCGGCGATGAGCGGCGAATAGGTCCAGTCGAGAAGTCGTGTGGGCAGGCCGTAATGTTGGGCCACCGACAGCCAGTGCCACACGGAATCTCTCTGAACAACGCTGCGGTGGGCGTATTTCCTGAAATTTCGGAGTGCGTGATGCTCCAGTTCCCAGTATGGGCCCTTAAGGCGGATGAGGGTCGTTTCAAGCCGGTATCCGGAATCCGACAACCCACGATAGGCGTATCTTGATCGATACCTGCCGAGCTCCTGATTCCAGGATTCATCAAACAATGCCTCCTGCAAGTCACACCAGCTGCTGATCCGAACTTCACGCATCCGGGTTTCCTCTATTTGGTGTTCGTCTCTTTCCGCAGTTGATACCAGTCGTTAATTTCAAGTATTTTTTTACTTATCTGATACCGGCCGCCGGCATAGACACCATAATCGCCACCGCCTGCCATGGCAGCAGCAAAACGGGTGGTATTGGCGTGAAACAGCCAGATATCCATCCATTTTTTTTCGATTGCTTCATCAGCCAGACTGCCGCCGACTCCCGGACCCCGGGCAAAACCGTCTTTCCAGATATTCTTTAAGATATCGGTTGCAGTCAATGTGGCGGCATTTGTTTCCAGAATCGTATCTTCATACCGCTTCCAGTGACCCTTTACCCAGTTTGTGCTGTGACAGGAAAGACAAATTGCCTGCATCGTCTGGTTCCTGGCCGCTTGCTCTCGGCCATCGATGAGAAAACCGGATGCCGGCGTTCCGTCAAGATCCGTGGGTAATGGTAAGCCGCTCTTATTGCGGATAAGGGTTGTATCCGGGCTCTTGGGCTGGGGATGGGCATAGATCAGTCCGAAAATTCTTGATCCGAGACGGTTGCTTATCCGGTGTGTCCGTTCGGCTATCACGGTCTCTTCGTCATCCACCAGAAGGCTCATATGGCAGGCGGCGCAGGTCGGTGCGGTGAAATCTTTTCCCACGGTCCACGGAACCGCGTTAAAGTCCCATGAGCTGTTCAACGATGAAAAGATATTCCCGTGCTTGCTGGCTTTATAAACCTTGTATGCCGGTACATCCGGACCCACGTGGCATTCCATGCAGGTGTCGGGCTTTCTCGCCACCTCAATGGAAAACGTATGGCGCGTATGGCATGCGGAGCACGCACCGCGGCTGCCGTCCAGATTTACGCGACCGACACCCTGGCTCGGCCATCCGGAAATGAGGGCAAACTCCATCTCACCGAAATCAGAATCCCTCTTTTCAAAACCCTGGACCTTAAGCCTTGTCCCATGGCAGTAAAAGCAGGCTTGCTCCCGGGTCGATTCATCGGCCGGTTCAAAGTGGATCTTGTCGCCAACCTGTTTGGGGGTACCGATGGCATGTCGCTGAAGGTCCTGGTAGAGCGCGTTTTCAGCAAGGTTTTTCTCGGCGTACGACATGACGTTTTTTTTGTACTGATCGGACTCTTTGACATGGCAGGTTGCGCAGTCTTCGGGGCTGACCACCACGTGTATCCGATACCCGTTGTGTTCGACCGTATCGGCATGGGCGTCGGGTCGCAATGTGTGGCATTCCGCACAGCCTACGACAGTCGCTTTCAAGCCCTCCGGTATGGATGGAGTGGACACTCTCCGGGCAAGCTCTGGTTTTGCCATTGCCTGGGTTGTCGTTATCTTTGCGTGACGGCTTTTTTGCCAACCTCCCAGGATGCCGGGATGGACAGTCGCGTGACATTCCAGGCATTCTTCGGTTGCAGAACTGACAGGAATGTCTTGGCAGAAACCGTTAAGACCTGTGATGAGAAGTGCGGCGGTTGAAATCAGCAAAACGATCAGTTTCATGATGTTCTCCAAGCCTGAACAACGCAACTGACTGAATTGCAAGTATATTCTGTGGTACAGTCAGCTTTTTCGATTTAAACCTTCAGGAATCCGTTTGGCAATGGCACGCGCCATGGGCAGGGATTAATTTTTAATTCAATTATTTCTGCTTTAAATCCGCAACACTGGCAGTTCTTTCCTTTTCCAGCTCTTCAGAACTCATGGTCCAGAAGGCTTTCCCGTTTTTTGTGAGACGGACTTTAAATTCAAAATACTCGCCTTTCTTGACCTTTGATGCCAGGAAAATGTCTTTGCCGTCAATTTCAGCCCAAACCCCTTTCAGCTTTACCTGTTCTCCTTTTTTTAATCCGATATTTTTCGGGTCGGCAAACCAGGTCGGACATAAATGGACGAGAACAAGCTCTCCATCCCCCTTTTTGCCCTCTCGGACTTCTATGGCCACGCCGGGGGCCATACCCGGCATGGGAACAATCTCCTTTACACGGATCACAAGTGCCTTGAAACTGTCCAATTCAGCGGCGTCATAAAGCAGATTGTATTCGCTGCCCGCCTCCCAACCACCCATGTTGGGTTTTTCCGCAGCCTGGCCCGGGAGCCAGAAAGGGCAGAATATCAACATGGAGACGATGATTAAGGGTAGATGTTTCCTGTGCATAGCATCCTCCTTCGACCGGATTACGTAAAAAAATAAAATTTAAATTATTAGATAAGGTTCAGTTTTATTGATTATCATTAGATACCACAATTTAAGATTCTTCTCCAATAAAATTACGGAATCCCGACCGCTGATATCGGATCGCTTTCGTATCCCAATGCACCCCGCCTGGCTCGAAAGTTTGAAATTTTTGAAAAGACCGCCCAGCGCACCATCGATTTTATGCGCCACTGTTTGACATTCTCCTTGGAATATGACCGTTGCGGGAAAGGGTAGCTTTTATATAAAAATGGCTTGATGTTTGCCAACTGCCAGATTGATATTGTACTAGTTCCAGTAATCGCTTTGGTGAAGATAAGCATTCAAACACACCAATTTTATCATTAAAAACGGTGGATTAAAGATATAAAAGCGACTCTGTCCGGCTCTTAGGAAATCAGATGAAATTATGATAATTCCTGCTGAACGGATTCAAAAGGCTATTGCTCTACTTAGAGGCCTGAGGGTCTTGCTTGACCGGGATTTGGCCGAGCTATATGATGTTGAGACGAGAGCTTTAAAACAAGCTGTTAGAAGAAATTCTCAACGGTTTCCATCGGATTTCATGTTCGAACTCACCAAGATCGAATTTGAAATTTGGAGATCACAAATTGTGATCTCCAAATCTGATAAGAAAGGCCTTCGTCATCCTCCGATGGCATTTACGGAACAAGGAGTGGCTATGTTGAGCAGCGTTTTACGCAGCGAACGCGCCATTCAGGTAAATATTCAGATGACGGACGGTTCTTATAAAATAATGGGAATTTTTTAAAATGTAGGTCGCTATGTGTCCGGGGTGCTGTGCTACCGTTAATCCAAATGTTTCATATTTGGTACGTTTTCGCAGGCTTGATTGACTGTCCCGATCTGAGAAAAAGGATTTTTCAGATGCCGATTTCAGTACCGATGGAAAGAATCACCAGCAAAATTCACCTTATTCGTGGACAAAAAATGATGCTGGATAGCGATCTGGCTGCACTTTACGATGTGGACCCTTTCTATCGAAACCGGGAAAATAACGGTGAAGCTTTTCTGGATTGATCATCGTTGCCCACACGATCCCCGGATCTGATTTTCGCCTTTTGGCGAATCTGATCGCTACCTATGCTAAAAAGCATATGGAAGGGTTGTCTCCACATATTATTGAATTTATTCCACGGGGATAAATGAGACAGATCCGATCTGTTGCGCTTCTTAAATGATAGCGCAACAGATCGGTAAAGGGCTAAGGGCGTTCTCGGATATACCGGACAATGGCTTTGTACTGGCTCTCTCCATCAAGCCCGGCTTCAAGGAGGAGTTTTTCCCCCTGTCCGCTTCCCAGATAATGACCCTTTTGAAATGGGCAGAGCGTCATTTCCCTTCCCCAGTCGGACCGGACCCACCGGTACATGGTGGGGAGGGTAAAACCGGTGATCCCCATGGCTTCATGGGCATGGGCAGATGGGAAAATCCGTTCCTGTTCTTCCGGGGTCAACGCATCAAAGAGTTCAGCGCTGGAAACGTAGTAGATATTAAGATTCAGACCCTCTTTTCTTAACAGGGGCAGGGCTTCTTCAATAAACGCATATGCCACTTCACTTCCCTGTAAAATAACGGTTCCCTGGGGTGTCTCGGCCGGTTGCAGCAGTTTGTAAACGCCGGTAGTGGTATTTGTTGCCGATGCCAGGCCAAGCGCGTTGCGATCGAGCACCGTTTCGGTCGGCCGGGTGACAAACGGTGCGATAACGGCCGGCCGTTTTGCCAGAGACGCAGACATCAACGGAGACAACTCCTGGGGGTCCCAGGGGGTCAGCGTAATCATGGTGCCGTCGGGGAAGTTTCCCTGGAGCAATTGGAGGGCCTGGGGTTCGGCATGGGTGGGGCCGTCTTCACCGGTCTTTACGCCGGCATGGCCGCAGATCAGGACAAACGGTCGATGTGGGCCATTGTCCAGTGTTTGACGCGCCTGGTTGCCGATGGCATGGAGCCGGCATGAAATATGCCCCAACGGTGCAATAAATGCGCAGTAGGAAGACCCTGCCGGAACATGATGGCCGAAACTTGCGATACCCGAGAGTATGCCGGACATGGCGTCTTCACAGATGCCTCCGACAGATAAAAGTCTTGCACCGGGATTTGTCTGGGCATTGTACCATCCTTCGGGAAAACCTTTTGCAATGGCATTGACATTGGTGGAACCGTACAGATCTGCAGAGCCGGCAAGGACGCCGCCGCCTGAGACCACGTTAAAATGCTGCAGCACCCGGCCGAGTTCGCCCCGGAGGGTGGCTTTGGATCCGGGGGTCAGGGTGAGATCGTCTGGAATGGTGTTTTCCAGCCGGGCTGCCTCTGCAAACAGCGCCTTGATATCGGGCGCTCCGTTTCGGGGCTTGCGGGCTCTTTTTTCGAGTCGCTCCTTGGTGCCGACCAGACGTTTTGACAGCATGGTCATTAAGGGCGCGTTGCTCTCAAGAATGTTTCGAACCGCTGTCATGGCATCCCAGAAACATGCTTCGACCACGTCCCCCAGCTTCCCGTCTTTACAGCGTCTGGCGTCGGGTTCACACCGCGGCAGTTCGGCTGTGACGGATTGCATGAGGGGCTGGACCGCCTGAAAAAACCCGTCGATACACAGTTTATGCCCGGCACCATGGGAGGCAGAGCCTTCGATTCCGTATTGCCATCCTTTGATGGTCCGGTAGACGATGGCGGTGGGTTGGCTGTTTTCAATCAGGGACACCCTGTTTTGCGCCGCCTGTACCTGTTGGAAATCTTTTCCATCGGGCACCTGGATGACATTCCAGTCGTGTAGATAGGCCAGTTCCATGGGGTCCCACTGGACATAATCGCCGGGGCCGCCGTTTTCCCGGCAGACCTTGTTTGAATCGATGGATGCCTGGTTCCAGTCGACATGCATCACAACGTTTTTTAGGGATGCGGTACCGGCTGCGGCCATGGCTTCACTCACCCGGCCAGGTGTCAGTCCGCCTTCACCCTCGATGATGTTGACGACCGGCGGGTCGTCGCTGTATGCGTCCATTGCCCCGAACGCCAATCCGATTGAGCTGGACACGCCCACACCCGAAGCACCGGTGGAAAGACGAACAAACGGTGTGGACGGGGCCGGGTGGCCGTCAAGGGCCTTTGCATTATATTTTGTAAAGAGAGGGGTTGCCGTGGTGGGATTCCGGCGGAACCCGAGAAGATCTTCAAACCTGAATTGGAGTTTTACATCCCGGGGCATCAGTTCCGGGGAAGCGACTCGGATTACCTCGTTGCGCAATGCCCACAAAATGTAAAGACCGAGCACCTTGTGGCCGGCTGCAAAGGAGATAATATCTGAATCCTCCCGGCTTGGCGCTGAAACATCGTAGTCCATGGTGTTGAAAATAAGGTTGATGAGGGTCCGGCCGGCTGAAATGGAACCGCCGGGATGACCCGAGGTGGGGACATAGTTAAAGAGGATGGCACACATGCTCCTGTAGATCAGGTCCAGGTTTTCAAACAGCGATAATTCCCCATCCGAAAGAGGATTTCCCGATTTTTCCATCTCGTCTTCTATATTAATGAATATGCCGCGTCTTTTTCCGAAGGTAAATGCCATGAACAACTCCTTTCAAAACCGGTGGATAATTTGATGAATACCTCTGTCACCGGCGATAATAAGGGGCGTCGAAAAAGGTGTCAAGCCAAAATTGGGGGGTCCGCAGGGAAACATCAAAGTCGGCCTCCAGCTGATTCGGGTAGAAGCGATTTGCTTTTCCGGATATGGCACGGCACGCAGAGATCGCTGAGAACACAGAGAGTTAAAGTTTTTAGACGATATTGTTATCATTTCAATTTTCGATTTTCGCCCGATATTAGGGAAATGGGTGATTTGATGACGATGTGCGCTGTTTGAGCCCTTTAGGACATCTTACAGCAGCGCTCCCGAACGAATGATTAACAGGCTCAAACATCGGATATCGAGAGACGGAATTTTAGCATTTTGGCCTGCGCTGATGATAGATATCCTTAAGGGCGAGTTCGCACAGCGACAGCAAATTATTCATTTCCCGACAATATGGATCCCGAAAGTTGAGTTATCATCATATAGTTGACCCCGAAAGGGCTGATAGTTGATCTGATTCGCCCAGTCAGCGAATTTGATCAAAATTTTCTCTGTGCTCTCTATGTGCTCAAGCGACCAGAAGGAGCGGGTGAGAGAACAAGAAACTCTCATTTCCGCAAAGCATTGCTTAGACCATCTCGCCATAAGCGGGAAGGTTTATGGAGTTAATTAACGGTTTAATTGGCGCAACCCTGGGGGCGTCGGAAGAAGATGGGACGTTGCGGAAACGGTGTAAAACCGTTTCCGCAAAGAAAGGTGGCGAAAATAAGCTGAACACTGATTGTTGAAGGCTCCCCGATCGGGCCTCGGCTCAATCAGGGTTATAGAATCGCGATTGCTTCAATTTCAACCGGAACCGATTTCGGAAGCCGGGACACCTCGACACAGGCCCTTGCAGGCGGGTCATTTTTAAAAAATTCACCATAGACTTCATTTACCAGGGGAAAATCATCCATGTCGGTAATAAAAACCGTTGCCTTTACCACATCATCGAGGGTGGCGCCGGAGGCTTTTAAAACTGCCTCAACATTGTTCAGTACCTGGCGTGTCAAGGCTTTGATGTCGCCCCCGACGATTTCGCCGGTGGCCGGGTCGATGGGGATCTGGCCGGATACAAATACCATGCTGTTTTTCTTCACCCCCTGGGAATACGGCCCGATTGCGGCAGGCGCCTGGTCGGTCTGAATGGTTTCTTTTGACAAAATAGAATCTCCTTCTCATAAATTAATAATTTTGATTCTCAGTTTACACAGATCGCACAGATTTTCAAGATGTTAAGACATATGATTTGCATAGCCGTCTGTGTTTGCCTGCGTGGGTCTGCGGCTAATTAAAATATACTTAGAACCCTCGAATCCCCGAACTCTCAGAATCCTTGACCTCTTGTCGAAGAACCACTTGACCTTTTCGGGAAATCTTTCGTGTCTAATCCCCGCTCGACGGCATCACCGAAATATCGGTGTTTAATTCCGATGCGCCAGACAGAGCGCCAACAATTTCTTCGATGCGGTCTATTTCTTCCTGGGTATGGGTAAAACCCCGAACCGCGGCAGCATTCTTACGGGGCACTTCGATATGCAGCATGGAAACCGTGATGCCGTTGTCGATGAGGGCGGCTCTGATTTTCCTTGTCTGAGACATCCGCTCCATAGTGTCGACCGCTTCCAGACTGCAGGTTTTGATCTCATCGGAGCGTGCCGATTCCACAATAAGATCGACGGTAAGGTCGGTGCCAAGTTTTTCCGTATTGATAATCAGATCGTATAAAGAGGGGTCGCTCATCCGCATATTGAAAGCATAGCGGAAAAATCCCCTCTGTTCGTTATCTTTTTTGTGAATCAATTTTTCCGCAGCGTCTCTGCTTAGAACGCATTGACGGGTAAGGTTTTCGATGCGTGCCGGCTCCGGGGCATGGAGATGCACGTGCAGGGCGCAGCCGAAATCCCGAAGGAGAATTTGGCTGCCGTGGCCGATGATGATGCCTTTGCCGTTTTGAGCGACTTCAAAAACCACCGCCTCCATAAAATCCCTGTACAATTCCGGTCTGCGGCTTAGAATCTGATCGAAAAAACCGGGTGCTTTTTCATCGAGGCTCCCTAAATCCCAGGACCGGATGCCCATGTGCAGAGCAGCTTCCTTCAGCCCGTGGTCATCATACAGCTTGACATTGAGACGATCGGCTACCTGTTGCGCAATGCCGATGTCTCCGGATCCTAAACCCATTGTAATCGTGACGAGTGCCATAATATAGTCCTCCTCATAAAAGGGTTAATAACCGATTCAGTTGACATCCGGTATGAAGTTGATGTGTTGCGAGCAGCCGATACATCCGGCTGGAACAGAAGTGAACCATGTACCCGAGTCAACAGACCAAACACGTGATGAATTTAACTTTTAAATGAACAGCGTCCAAAATCATTATTTCTTCTTGACACAGGAAAAAGTATCTGGTTAATTGGTCAGACCGGTAAAACGTGTCAAACATGTCATACGAATTAGCGGTCGTAAATTCGGTCTCAATTTTTATGTAACCCTTTGATTCAGAACCCTGAACATTGAAACCGATCCATATAGATAAAAATATAATCACTAATTTAAAAAGGAGAATAGGATGAAACTCTGTTTTAACGCCGGACCAGACCCTCTGGAAGAATACTTCCCATTTGCCCATGAAAACGGCTTTAAATGGATGGAATTGAGCTGCAACAATCCGGAGAATTTTCTCGATAAATTCAATCCGGAACGGATTGCGGGTCTCAAAAGGCTGCGGGATAAATACGGACTGCGTTACGGACTCCATTCCGCATCGTTTGTCAACACCGCGGAAATCGAACCCACCCTTCGGAAGGCGGCGGCACAGCACCTGATCGACTATATGGAGGTGGCACACGACCTGGGGGCCGAATACCTGGTACTTCATTTCGGCTACCACTTCAGTCTTTTTATGGACGAGGTGTTTCGATGCCTTATTGAAAACTTCAAACCGGTGGTGGAGCTTGCGGAAAAATACGAATTGCCAATCGGCATCGAAACCATGAACCAGGTCCACGAAGAATGTGAAATCGTCTATCTGGGCGTGTATGTGGATGAGTTCAAACGCGTTTTCGATGCGATTCCTTCGAAATACTTCGGATTGACCCTTGATGTGGCACATGCCGAACTGCTTAAGGAGGGGTCGAAATCTTTTATAGATGAATTCCCCGACAAGATCATCAGCACCCATATCAGCGACAACGATCTTTTCCTGGATCGACACCTTGCGGTGGGCGAGGGTAAGATCAATTTTCCGCCTGTGTTCAAACAGCTTCATGAAATCGGCTATACCGGCACCTTGAACATCGAGTTGAAAAAAAATGACGAGCGCCTTTTGAGCAAACAGCGCATGGAACCGATGCTGCAGGATCTGGGTATCGCATACGAATAAGACCCTTTTCTCCTTGGCAGTATCGCGAGGGGACGGATAATAGCATTACCCGTAAGGCTGGCCAGACCACCTATAGGCTTTGAAATGGAATTCAGACGGCTTTCTCAAACCACGTTTAAAAGCAAAAGTTCAATTATTGCCGAACAGATTCTCGAGATGATCCGAGCGGAGAGATTCCGTATCGGGGATAAACTTCCACCCGAGAGGATCATTGCCGAACAGATGGGTGTCAGCCGTCCATCGGTCCGGGAGGCGATCAGCGCTCTGCAGATCGGCGGGATTCTGGAAAAACGCCCCGGTGACGGCACCTATGTCATCCATTCGCCCGATTCGGATGATTTGAAAAATCAGGCCATCACCGTTTTAGAGGCCAGTGACAGCCCCTACGATATACTCCAGGCCAGAAGGGCCATTGAGATCGGGGTTGTCCGGTTGGCCATCGAAGTCGCTACAGACGAAGATATATCGGCGCTGAAACAGGCGCGGAAGGAAAGAGTCGAGAAGGGGCGAAAAGGAAACTTTGAAGAGTATTCCATGTACGGAAAAGGCTTCCATTTTGTCATCGCAAAGGCCACAAAGAATCGGGTGATCATCAATATGATGGACAAACTGCTCGATGCCATGCAGCAGCCGTTGTGGATAAATATGCGGAAAGCCTATTACCAGGAGGATCCGTCCCGCATCGACCAGATGCTTGAAGTACACGACAATATCGTAAAAGCGATCATAGAACGAGATGTTGAAAAGGCGGTTTGCGCCATCGAGGCGGATTTCGATCATGTCTTGCAGCAGTTGTACAGTTTTAACGAATAACATTCTTACACCTTTTCGGGGTGTTGTGGGGAACCGCCGGGCAACGCATCCACATCCGGTTGTCCGGGCGCTTTAGGCAAGGGGATTATTTGAGTAGATTAACATTTTTACGTTCAAGGAGGTAGTTATGAAACGATTGGTATTGGGACTGATGGTCTTGGCAATGGCTGCGTCGCTGGTATTTCAGATCAGCAGTGACGTTAACGCTGCGGATAAGTATCCGAGCAAACAGATCAACTGGTACATTCACTCGTCCGCCGGCGGGGGGACCGATATTTTTTCGAGAACGGCTGCCCTTCGTTTACGCAGAATCTTAAAAGTTCCTATCGTGATCAGCACCATGAGCGGCGGCTCCGGAGCCAGAATGCTCAACCACATGCTGGACAAACCGGCAGATGGATATACCATTGTTTCTCTTACCAATTCAAACTTGGGGGCCATGGCCAAGGGGACGACCAAGGCGAGGCGGGGCGACATTACCGGTATTGCCAGAGGGTGCTATGACGCCCAGTCTTTCTGTGTTTCCAAAAAAGGCCGGTTCAAAACAATTCAGGAACTGGTGGCATTCGGAAAGAAAAATCCCAAGAAAGTGAAGTTCGGTGTGGCCCATATGGGCGGAATCGACCATTTATCGGTTTACGAATTTGCCAAAGCAGCCGGATTTGAGCCCGAGTATGTCCCTTTCAAGGGCGGCGGCGAAATTATCGTCAATCTGATGGGCGGCAGCATCGATGCGGGTGTTTTGAACCCCAGTGAATTTGCAGGCCAGTATGATGCCGGAAACATCAAACCGATTGTTTTCCTGATCTCAAATCGCCTCAAAACATATCCGGATGTTCCCACCGCAAAAGAAAACGGCTGGGATGTGGAGATGGCCACCTGGCGCGGGGTTGGTGTCAAGACAGGAACGCCGGCACCAATTGTAGAGAAACTGCGAGCAGCATTTCAAAAAACCATGAGTCATAAAATCTATAAAAGTTACCTGGAAGACAACTCCATGGGACCGGATAGTATTCTTACCGGCCCCGAATGGGACGCCTTCCTGGATAAAAAATGGCCCATGTGGGTTGATGCAATGGAAACACTGGGATACAAAAAGAAATAAACACCCGAGGGGGCCGTCGGTTTCGGCCCCCTTTTTTTACGCGACTTGGAGTTTTCAATGACAAACAGAGACTTACGCTTGGGCATCATTCTGATGGTCATTTTCGCCATCCTTTTCGGCATCAGCTTTACTTTTCAAAGTTCCGAAGCCATGTCGACCCATACCACAGCCGCTTTTTTCCCACGGGTTGTTTTAACCCTGCTTATGTTTCTGACCCTGCTGTTTATTATCACAAGCGTGGTTAAAGGATCGGCTACCAAAAATAAAGAGAAGATGGATCGGGAAACACTGCTGCGGGTGACGGGCACCATGGGGGCCACCATCTTTTTGGGACTGGGAGCAAGTTACCTGGGGACACTTGTATCCATTGCCTTTTTTATCGTTATGGTGATGTTCGTCTGGGGGGTGCGAAACAAGCTCGTTATCCTGGCTAACGCCGTTATCACCCCGATTCTGGTCTATCTGATTTTTACAAAGATACTTTATGTTCAATTGCCTTCGGGAATATTAATGTAAGGGAGTTGCCGTGTTTGATCAATTATTAATGGGTTTGATGACTATCCTGGAGCCGACGAATTTTTTGGCGGTTTTTTGCGGAGTCTTAATGGGCATCATTATCGGGGCATTGCCGGGTCTTACTTCACCCATGGGAGTCGCCCTGCTGATTCCGTTTACCTATACCATGGAACCGGTGCCGGCGATCTGTATGCTGGTGGCGCTTTACTGCGGCGGGACATTCGGCGGCTCGATTTCAGCCATTCTGGTGCATGCTCCCGGCACCCCGGCGGCTGCGGCCACAACCTTCGACGGCTATCCGCTGGCGCAAAAGGGCCAGGCCGGCAAAGCGCTGGGAATGGCCTGTGTCAGCTCTTCTATCGGCGGTCTGTTCAGCGTGATTATTCTGATTCTGCTCGCGCCGACACTGGCAGAGATCGCCATAAAATTCGGACCGCCGGAATATTTCGCCTTGGCCGTATTCGGTTTGAGCATGATCAGCAGCCTCGGCGCCAAAGCCGTCTTGAAAAATCTGATCGGCGGTACCATCGGTGTTTTTATCGCCTGTGTGGGTATGGATGAGATATCCGGATTCGGGCGCTATGATTTTGGGATTACGCATCTGATGGACGGGATCAGTTTTATTCCGGTGATGATCGGGCTCTTCGCCGCGACCGAGGTCTTCCGCCAGTCGGACATCGGTATCCGCAAGGTTGTGGTGGATCGAAAAATATCAGGACTTCTGCCGACCTGGAAAGAGATTAAATCCGTCAAAACGACCCTGATTCGATCCTCATTGATCGGGACGTTTATCGGTATCCTGCCGGCCGAAGGCGGAACGGTAGCATCATTTATCGGATACAACGAGGCAAAGCGTTTCTCCAAGGAACCGGAAAAGTTCGGTACGGGAGTTCTGGATGGGATCGCAGGTCCTGAATGTGCCAACAATTCCGCCACCGGTGGTGCCATGATTCCGACGCTGGCGCTGGGGATTCCAGGCAGCGGGACCACCGCGGTTATCCTGGGTGCATTGCTCGTCCAGGGCATGCGGCCCGGCCCCTTACTCTTTCTGCAGCATACCGATGTGGTCTATTCTGTCTTTGTCGGTATGTTCTTTGCCAACCTGATGTTTCTTGTTCTGGGGCTGGGCGGGGCGAAATTGTTTTCCAAAGTCCTTCTGGTCCCCAATTATGTCTTAAGTCCGATTATCCTGGTGCTGTGTATGGTGGGGACTTACGCCTTGCACAACAACATGGCCGATGTCTGGATCATGTTGGCCTGCGGTATCATCGGATACAAGATGAAAGAATACGGATTTGCGGCAGCACCCATCGTGCTGGGCCTGGTTCTGGGGGAATTGATAGAAATCTCACTGCGGCGATCCCTGATCGTTTTTGAAAACAACCCGTTTGTCTTTTTCACGAGACCCTGGTCGGCAACATTTCTTATCCTGACGGTATTGGGACTCTGCTCCCCGATGATCCGGGACTATTTTGAAAACCGGGGACAAAAGAAGAAAATTTAAAGTGCCTAATGGCAAAGTTTGAAGTGCCTAAAATTTAAAGTGCCTAAAATTAAGGAATTTTATCAAATAAGTTTGAAGTGAGCTAAAGTGAGCTAAAGTTGTGGAATTCTGTCAATTATAAAATGATTAACATCCTTAACTTTAGGCATTTTAGGCACTTCTAATTTTAGGCACTTATTAGACAGCGCTGTCGGTGTTCCATAATTTAAGCTCACTTTAGTGCACTTCACATTTCAAACTTATTTGAGCGACCCGAAGCCTTGAGACAAAGAAATCATCATGTGTTCCTGTTTGGCTCGAGCTTGTCCGGGTTAAGGAGTCATCTGTGAAAATTATCGGTGTTCATCTTGATCGATGTACCGGCTGTAAAACTTGTGAACTCTATTGCGCTGCCGAAAGGGGAAGCAACGGCAAGACGTTGCTGAAAGCCGTACAGGAGTCACCATGCCCAAAGGCGAGGGTTCGTGTGGAGGGCACAAACGGAACGTCCATGCCCTTGCAGTGCCGGCAGTGTATGGACGCACCCTGTCTGGATGCATGCCTGACCGGTGCGCTGGCCCGGGATCCCAAGACAGATATGGTGATTATCAATGAGGAGCGGTGCATCGGGTGCTGGACCTGTACGGTTTTTTGTCCCTACGGGGTTATTTACCCCTGGCCGGAGCGGAAGATCGCACTCAAATGCGACCGGTGCAACTACATGGAGCATCCGGTCTGTGTGGACGTATGCCCGACAAACGCATTGGAACTCGTGGAACTGGATGCCTATGCAGACATCCTGGAAAAAAGGCGGCAACAGATCGTCGAAGCTGCCACAAAAACCGGCGTCGAAGGGGTTTGCGTCCTGGCGCTCAAATAAATGCCTAAATAAAGTGCCTAAAATGCCTAAAGTTTAAAATGCCTAAAGTTAAGGATGATAATCATTTTATAATTGGCAGAATTCCACAATTTTAGCTCACTTTACACTTTAGCTCACTTCAAACTTAATTTTTGGGAGCGAATTCGTTTATGGAAACCATTCATTTAAAAACCGTTGATCCGATCAGTCAGGACCTGCTCCGTGCTGCGGGGCAGAAAGGTATCCGATTAAATTGGGAACGATATGAAAAATTGCAGCCCCAGGACGGATTTCTTCGCCTGGGTCTGAGCTGCCCCTATGGTTGTCTCCAGGGACCCTGCCGAATCGATCCATTTGGTCGAGGGCCTGACCTGGGTCTTTGCGGGTTGGATCGTGAAGGGATGGCTGCGGCCTCTCTGCTCCGATTGGCAGCCCAGGGTGCGTTGGAGGTTCTGGATGCATCTTTATCCCATGGTTCCGGGTCAAAAAGCAGAATGATTACCGAAAAATCGGGCGGATCACCGGTATCGTTAGCTGAGGTGTATCAAAGTGCTTCAATGACGACCCGGCCCACAGCGTCTTTTGAAAAAATCGTAGATCAGGCCGTGCGCATGGGGCTTTTTGCCATCGATCGGTTGGCGGAAAAAACCGGATCGGCTAAAGAACTTTCCTGCCGGGCCGGGTATGGCGTGTTGGCTGGAAACCCCATTGCTGTCGCCATATGCGGCAACGTGTCTCCGGAAACCAGCGAATCCCTGGCCGCTGCTGCAGATCAGCAGGCGGATGCAAATATTCAGTTGCTCTCTTTAGGAGACTGGATCCCGTTAAAGGATCGCTACCTCCCGTTTGTCTGCTCCAGCGGAGAGGCCGAACTGGTGCTCAGCACCGGGAAAATAGCATATCTGGTTGCCGGACAGGGAACGGATCCCGGAGTCATTGCTGCCTGTAAGAGACTGGAAATTCCGATCTCAGAAGACGGCGAAACCACTGAACCGAAACAGATCCTGGAAGCTGCCCTGGCTTATCACAGCTGCCATAAACAGACTGAATTTTCCCCGGACCCCTCATTAATCGACAGCGGCCGGGTGCAAGGATCGTCCGATGCGCTGAAAGCTGCGATAGAAAAGGCAGGGGATCGGAAAATTGCCATTATCGGCGGATCCGACATGCCGCATCAATCCCATGGATGGATTCCGCTCGAACTGGCCAAAGCGTTGAAAGGGCGAAATATTCAAATCGCAGCCTGGGGAGATGCCGCCGTCTGGATGATAAAGGAAGGTTTGTGCTCAGATGCTCAGGAAAACCCGGTGCTTGTCCTGGAGCCGGAAACCGGGCTTATTGAGACAATCGATCTGCTTCAGCAGCTCGGTAAGCAGGAGAACCTTGTGGGCGTCAGTTTCAGTGGCGTAAAAGGGTGTCGCGACCTTTCTGCGGCCCTCGGTTTGGCCGCCATCGGTGTGCGGGTTAACATGGCCGTTCCGATTCCACTCTGGGGCAGCGATGCGGTGCGCAAACTGCTGGCAGAAAAACTGTCGGCCTGCGGCGGCGAGCTGACCCACTATGATCACCCGGCCCAGCCGGAAGAGATTTTGGATTGGTTTGAAAAGTAATGGCTGAAGAATCCTTTAACGGAAAAAAAATGGACTGTGTGATTGTGGGAGGCGGCGTGGCCGGATTTCAGGCGGCGATGACCCTCCGGAAGATACAGCCGGATAAATCCGTCCTGATCATCGATGCCGAAGGGGAGATCGGTTACTATCGAACCCTTCTGCCTCAGTTTATGATGGGGACCATTGCCGAGTCCAAGCTGTTTTTCTGGAAACCGGACGATGATCCCATGATCAAGACGCGTACTGGTGCCAGGGTGCGATCCGTCGATCGCAATGAACAGACGGTTTCCCTTGAAAGCGGTGAGATAATCGGATACCGGCGCCTTATCCTTGCTTGCGGCGGCAGGCCCATCCTCCCGGCCGTGTGCCCGGATAATGCCTGCGCCGGTGTTTTCCCCGTCCGATATCTTACCGATGCCCGGGCCGTAAAAAAATGGGTTCCGGAACATCCGGATACCGTGGTATTAGGCGGCGGACTGGTGGGGGTAAAAACTGCTGCCCACCTGGCCCATGACGGACTCAACGTAACGATCATCGAAAAAGAGAAAACACTGCTTCCCATGGCCCTTTCACCCGAAACAGCCGGTTTTGTTAAAAAGCATCTGGAACGAATCGGTATCCGGCTCGAACTGGGCTGTTCGGTTGAAGATGTCCGGGCTGAAGAGGGGCGGTTGAAGGCGGTGTCTGCAGGGGGGCAGTGGGTTTCCTGCGAAACCCTGCTTATTGCGGCCGGCTCGGTTCCGGATATTTCTTTTCTTGAAGGATCCGGTCTGATCGATGACGGAAAACTGTCGGTCTCATCCGCACTCCAGACCCGTGATGAAAAGATCTTTGGACTGGGCGATGCCATTACAGTTAAGGGGGATGTGGAAGCCACCCCCTGGACCTGGCCCCAGGCGGTCTCTCAAGGCAAGCTTGCTGCCATGAACCTGTTCGAATCGACGCCGGTGCCTTTAAAGGTGACCAGCCGCGTCAATGCCATGAACCTTTTCGGGTTTTCGCTGGTGATTCTGGGAGCACCGGTTGCCGGTAGCAAAACCGTCTCCTATTCCGATGCGGATCGCGGCATCCATCGAGAGCTGTTTATTATGGACGACCGTATCGTCGGGGGTGCGTTGGTTGGAGATATATCCGGTGCCGGGGCACTGCATTCCGCCATGACCGTCGGGGAACGCATCCCTGAAAATTGTATCGATTTACTGAAACCGACCGGGAAAGCTTTTCCCGGCCGGTCATGGGAAGATCTCAAACAGGAACCCCATGCGGTGTTTTTATCTTAACCCTAAGCCGGATACGCCGGAACCGTACCGGACACCATTTGGTTTCATTGATACAAAGCTTCGGAGTGATCAAATAAGTTTGAAGTGAGCTAAAATTGTGGAATGCGCGACAGCGCGATCATTATAAAATTGATAGAATACCTTAATTTTAGCCACTTTAGCTCACTTTAGGCACTTTAAATTTAGTCAGTTGTTTTTGGATTTGGTTTCATATTCTAATATTGAGGACTATGACGTATGATTATCTACAAAAACGTTTGTGTCGGTTGTGGGCAATGCCAACCGTTCTGCCCGACGGGGGCCATTTCTTTTGAAGACATGAAGAGTGTCGTGGACCAGGATACATGTTATGAGTGCGGCAACTGCCTGAGAGTGGATATCTGCCCGGTCGAGGCCATTGCAGAATCTCCCCACGTCTACGATTATCCCCGGGCGTTACGTAAATATTTCAGTGACCCGAATGCCACCCATGCGGCGACCGCCATCCAGGGCCGCGGAACCGAGGAATCCAAGACAAATGATGTCACCAATCGCTGCGGCCCGGGAGATGTGGGTATTGCCATCGAAACCGGTCGACCTACACTGGGCATGGGACTTCGTGACATCCAGAAGATTACCCGTGCGCTGGCAAAAGACGGCATCACCGAAATCGAAGAAAACAATCCCATCCATTCCATGATTGAAAACCCTGATACCGGTGACCTCAAACCGGAACTTCTAGACGAACGGGTGCTGAGTGCGATTATCGAAATTATGGTAAAGCGGGACCGGCTCGGCCCGGTACTCAAGACCATAAAAAAGGTGGCCAAAGAGGTCGACAGTGTATTCACTCTGGATGTGTTCACCCGTCTGGAACCGGGACTGACCATCCCGCAGGAGGTTTTGGATATCTTAAAAGCGGAGGGGCTTACCTGGCGGCCCAATGCAAAAATCAATATGGGACTTGGGCGGCTATCGGATGCGTGATTGACGAATCCGAGTTTTTTCGCAACAGGGTATAATAGACCGTAAATGATGTTTTCGTATTCGCGTTATAGATAATCGATGCTGGATACTTGAAAAGAAAATTAACGTTGGCCCGTGTATTCATATCGAGTATCCAGTATCGAGTATCATAGCATTATTGATATTAATTCCTTTAAATATACTACAGGCACACTGTACTGAATGATGCAATCGGAGAGCTAATGACACACAGTTTACATCGGGAAGGAAAACTGGAATCGCTGGAAAAAGACTATGCCGTTTTTATCTATCCGGCTCGTGGATTCAACTATGACGGATGCGCCCCGAAGATGCGCCGTCTGGTCGAAATCGTTTACCAGACCGGTCCTGCCAATATGATCGCTACAACATTACGGCATAACTTGTACAGCGGTGTCGATCCCAAGGATGTTCTTGAGAGCATTAAAGAAGGCTGTCGTGTCTTTACCGTTTTTGAAACCAGAGAAAAGATAAAAAACCTGATGTTGCGCTTTAAGGAGGCGGATCAGGGGATATCCATCGTCATCAGCGGTCTCATTGACAAGGTCCGGGAAATTGCAGATGAAGTCGGCTTAGACCCGCATACTATCAACGTCTCTATCGGTGTTCAGGGTAACACAAAACTGTTACCACCTGCGGATATTCGACAATTTACGACCATGTGCGGACACGGTATGGTATCACCGCATCTGATACGGGACATCATTCGCAAAGTAAAGACCGGCAAAGTCGATACCTGGAACGGGAGCCTCACCATGGCAAAACCCTGTACCTGCGGTATTTACAATCCCTTTCGGTCCCAAGAGCTGCTGGATGAGATGACTCCGATTTATACCGTGGCACGATGGTAAATATAGAATCATAAACCAGAAGGAGTGAGAAAAAGAAATGCCTGCAATCGACCTGGAAAAATGCACCGGATGCCGTACCTGTCAGCGATACTGCACGGTGGATGCCATCCTTTTTGAGGATAAAAAATGTCATGTGGACCCCTCCCTGTGTACCGAATGTTATGTTTGCCTTCGCATGAAGGTCTGCCCGGAGGAAGCCATCTATCCCGAGGAATTTGAAAATTTCTATAAGCAGCTTCAACACGTGTTAAGCGATCCGGTGGAAAATCACGGCGTTACCGGGGTGACCGGACGGGGAACCGAAGAGGTGAAAACAAACGATGTGTCGGGGCGTTACCGGAAAGGGGAGGTGGCTTTGTCCATCGATATGGGCCGTCCCGGAATGGGCGTCTATCTGCGGGATGCGGAAAAAGTGGCCATGGCCGCCGCCGCCGCCGGTTTTGAACTTGCGCCGCCCGAAGATACCCCCCTGGCTGCGATTATGACGGATTTAAAAACCGGAAAAATCCATGATGAGGCCCTTGACTACCGACTGCTGTCTGTCATCGTCGAAGGCAAATGCAAAGAAGAGAAGCTAAAAGACGTGCTCGAAGCCCTTAAGGTGGTTTCGCAAAAAATCGACACCGTTTTTTCACTCGGTCTTATCAGCCGCGTTGACGAAAACGGACTGTGTGCCTCTCTATCCGTTCTGGATGAGGTGGGTATCCCTCAACCCTATCGCGGAAAGGTAAATGTGGGGATGGGGCGGCCCATTGCAGAACCATAGGAGAAGGAATAGAAGGCTGAATGCAGAATCCGACAACTAAAGTTTGAAATTTGAAGTGACTAAAGTGAACTAAAATTATGGAATGCGCTTCCAGCGCGATCATTAAATAATTGACAAAATACCTTAAATTTAGGCACTTTAGATCACTTTAGGCACTTTGAACTTTTCCATCAAGGAAATAAATCAAATAAACAAAAAATAAGGATCCTACCATGACCCACTCGCTGCATCGATCCGGAGATATTGAATCCCAAAAAAAAGATTTTGTCTGGTTTATGTACCAGACAAAAGGTGTAAACGATAAAAACATCAAACCTAAAGCGCTTGAATTTATCGCTGCCGCCGAAGCGGTCGGTTCCGAAAACTGGGGCGATGTGAAGACCGGCCCCAAAATTTTTTACTCGGTGGAAGAAATCAAGGACCGCATCACCGACAAGTCCCGACTGCGGGGTGTTTTTACAAAAAAAGAACAGATTGTCGAATTTGTCAGACGATTGAAGAAAAAAGATACCGGAATGTCCGTGGTGATTGCCGGTGTGCTGTCAGAGGTGATTCCGGCTTGTAAAGAAGCCGGTGTAACCCCTCATTCCGTGAACTATTCTCTGGGCGTCTGGGGAAAAAAAGACAACCTGCCGGATGAGACCACATTATCCGTGACCACCATGTGCGGCCATCACATGATTCCACCCAAATTTGTCGGGTATATCATGAGGCGGGTCGAGAAGGGGAAAATGACGCCTGAAGAAGGGGCCGTCGAATTGGCCAAATATTGCTACTGCGGTATTTTCAACCCGGTCCGATGTGCCGAGATAATAAAGGCCAAGTGCATGGAGCAAAGCGCATAGGGCGAAGAGGGCAAAGAGCGTGGGGCATGGAGCATAGAGCTAAATTTCCCATGGACAAAGGCCATGAAATGATTTTAGGGGAAAGAAGGGTAGAAAGCTTCTTTTCGAAAATCGAATCCACCAAACCGAGGGCGGACAAGATTCGCAATTCGAAAATTTAATAAATATTCAATCGAAAATTTTCACAATTTGAAGCTGAGGCACCTATGACTCACAGTCTGCACCGAGAAGGTTCCATCGATTCATTAGGCCGCGATTATGTCCTTTTTATTTTTCCGGCACGCGGTTTCAATTATTCCGGCAGCACACCAAAAGTGCGGCGGCTAATGGAGATTGCCTATCAGTCAGGCCCTTCAAACGCCCTGGCCAGTTCCCTGAGGCGAAATCTCTACAGCGGTGTACGCCCCGATGAGATCCTCGACAGCTTAAAAGACGGTGATCGCGCGTATGCCGTTTTCAACAGCAAGGAAAAGATCCGTGAGGTGCTCCTGCGAATCCAGGGGGCAGACGAGGGGATTTCCATTATCGTCAGCGGTCTTATCGATCAGGTAAAAGAGATCACCGAGGAGATGGGGATCGATCCGCACACCATCAATGTTTCCCTCGGTGTTTTGGGAAACACCGAGAAACTCCCGGCTCCGGAATTGCGACAATACACCACCATGTGCGGCCACGGCATGATCTCTCCGGACCTGGTTCGAGACGTTATCCGGAAGCTGAAAACAGGAAAAATCACTGCGTGGGAAGGCAGCATGACCATGGTGAGCCCCTGTGTCTGCGGTATCGTAAACCCGCACCGGTCCGAGGAGCTTCTAAAGGAGACCGTTCCGCTCTACGCCACCAGTCGCTGGTAAAATAGATTGATCGTTTTCACCGGTAGTGATAATAAGGGCGTTTTCGTGTCCGCCGGGAGACAATTCTTAAGCGCTCAGATTCGTAGAGGGGGGCATACAATGAATTTAAAATCCGCAAAGAGGAGGAAATAATGCGACAAAACACGGTAAAGAGAAAACTTGAAAACGGAGAGTTTACCTTCGGCACCATGATAAAAGAGGTGACTGAAGTGGGTATCGTCGATGTCTTGGAGGTTTCCGGTTATGATTACTTTGTCATTGACATGGAGCATGCCCGCTACGACATGGCGACGATTGCAAACATTTTGCAGTATGCGCGGAAAAGCGAACTTACGGGCATCGTCAGGATCCCTGAACTCAACTATGCATATGTTGCCAAGGCACTGGATATGGGGGCGGAAGGCATCTGGGTACCGCACATCGATACCGTGGAAGAATCGAAACAGCTTGTACAGTACGGTAAATACCCACCCCAAGGAGCCCGGGGTGCAGCTGTCCCATCCTTTCGCCTCAAAGAGTTTCAGGATGCCGCAGGGCCTGCCGAATACTTCAAGGCCTGCAATGATGAAATCTTGTTGATTGCTCAGATGGAAAGCGGTCAAGCGATTTCCGACATCGATAACATTGCCGCAGTTGAGGGGATCGATGTCCTCATGATGGGCACCCAGGATCTTTCCTTGGACCTGGGATTTCCGGGACAAGCTTCGCATCCGGAGGTGAAGGGGGCTGTGCAAAAGGTTGTAGATGCATGTAAAAAGGCAAATATCGCATCCGGAAATCATATTGCCGGCATCGAGCAGCTCCGATACTGGATGGAGCAGGGTATGCGGATGATTACCTATACATATCCTCCGGCAATGATTATCAGCCATAGCAAAGAGGCACTGGCGCAGCTTAAAGAGGGCTTTTAGTACAAGACGGATCTACTCTTCGATCCACACACCGTTGGAATGCCTCGTTTAACCTTAATCCATATCGATAAATGAGGAGGGGCGTTGCCCCCTCCTCATTTTTTCCGAACCGATTCCTCAAAGACCCTGAAATCCTGTCTTGGTGCAAAAATCACAAATAACAAACAAATCACAATAACCGATCCGCCGGCGGCGGACCAAACGACTTAAGATACAGGAAAAAAGAGAATGCTAAACTGGAAAAATCCAAATTCCCCAAATTGTACCTGTTTTGGTCACGCGTAGCGCAGGCAGGCGCCCCATGTTGAATACCTGAATCTTACCGCTAACAGATATTGACCAAATTAGTATGAAATGATACTAAATCTGCTTTCCAGTGTTCATAAATTATTATCGCAAACAGTTGGGGTAGGGTCCCATAAATAAAAATAAGGGGGAGACGTTAAATTATGAACTTTCATCGACCAAATGCCAATGATGCGCTTCAAACCAGTAACCGTTCGCGAAATGTTGTGCCACAATCCGGAGTTTGCAGTAGATGCCTTGACGGGTGTCGAGGCAATTGCGACATGTTTCGTTCCACCTTCCGGGGCCGGGAACTTTTATACCCTGAACCGTTTGGAAAAGTGACCGCCGGTGCGGACAAGGATTATCCGGTGGACTACTCGCACCTCAACATCATGGGTTATGCCCTCGGGGCAAAGGGTGTAGAAGCAGATCCGGACAAAGCAACGTTTCCGGCAGTGAATACGGAAACGGCATTCGGAGACGAGCATAAAGTAAAGATGAAGGTTCCGGTATTTACGGGGGCTCTCGGCAGCACGGATATTGCCAGGATAAACTGGGAGCATTTTGCAATCGGAGCGGCCATCAGCGGGATCAGCCTGGTGTGCGGTGAAAATGTCTGCGGAATCGATCCCGGCCTTGAGGTTAACAGTAAAGGCAAAGTGCAGAAATCTCCGGAGATGGATCGCAGGGTAAAGGAATATCGCAGGTTCTACGACGGTTACGGAGATATCCTTGTTCAACTCAATGTTGAAGACACTCGTAACGGTGTTGCCGAATATGTTATTGAAAACCTGGGTGTGGAGACCATCGAGTTAAAATGGGGGCAGGGTGCAAAGTGTATCGGTGGTGAAATCAAGGTGGATTCCCTGAGCCGTGCGATTGAGCTGAAAAAAAGAGGCTATATCGTCACTCCGGATCCGGAAGTCCCTGCGTTTCAAGCAGCCTTTAAGGCTGGACCGCTCAAACAGTTTGAACGTCACTCGCGTCTCGGATTTGTCGACCAGGAAGGCTTTATGAAGGAAGTGGAGCGGGTAAGGTCCCTGGGAGCCAAGCGGATCACCCTGAAAACAGGCGCCTATCCCATGCGGGAGCTGGCCATGGCCATACGCTGGTCCAGCGATGCCAGAATAGATCTTCTGACCATCGATGGCGCACCGGGAGGTACCGGCATGAGTCCCTGGCGGATGATGGCCGAGTGGGGGATTCCTGCTATCTATCTGCATTCCATGGCCTATGAATTGTGTGAACGGCTATCCCGGAGAGGTTTGTGGGTCCCGGATATCGCCTTTGCCGGTGGTTTTTCATCCGAAGATCATATTTTCAAAGCGTTGGCGCTGGGTGCCCCCTATTGTAAAGCGGTTTGTATGGGACGTGCGCTGATGATTCCGGGTATGGTCGGTAAAAATGCCGAGAGGTGGCTCCGTGGAGAAGACAAAGGCCTGCCGGCGTCTGTGTCGAAATTCGGATCCACCAAAGAAGAAATTTTTATGAATTACGAAGTGCTCAAGGAAAAATTCGGTTCACAAGTTGATGAACTCCCCCTGGGGGCTGTGGGGATTTTCAGCGCAATCGATAAACTTAAAGTAGGGCTGCAACAGCTGATGGCCGGCGCAAGAAGCTGGCAGGTTAATTATATCGAACGGAAGGATCTTTGCTCACTTACCGAAGAGTGTTCCAAAGTTACCGACATCCCATATGTAATGGACGCCTATCGGGAAGAAGCCATGCAGATAATCGATTCTTGATATGAAAGTACTTTACCGGTAACCTTCCGGAGACCGGGCATCCGGTCTCCGGAAGTGAGATGATTTATCCTCTTGGAGATACAACGGCTGAAATGACACCAGACTGGGAGGGCGCTATGTTAACAGATAACCGAAAATTACCCAGCGAGTTCTATTCCCAGTTTAAAATCTTTCATGAATTGATGCAGAAGAAGGTCCGGGAAATTCTTCTTGTATCCAGCCCCTATGACGCCTATATCGTCGAAGAAGACGGCAGCCTGGCCCAACGGATTATTACCGAATACAGCGGACTCAACCTGAGCCACCCCCCACGGGTGACAAGAACCTCTTCGGCTTCCGAAGCGCTTTCTCTTTTGGAAAAGCGATCTTTCGATCTTGTCATTACCATGCCTCACCTGGAAGAGATGGATGCTTTTTCCCTTGGGTTGAAGATAAGAAAGCTGAAGCCGAGCGTGCCGGTGAATCTATTGGCACACAGTCCCCGGGGGGTCTATCCGCCCCCGGACGATCAGGATCCCTCAGGGATCGATCGTGTTTTTATCTGGTCCGGAAACTCGGATCTTCTCCTTGCGCTGGTGAAAAATGCCGAGGATCAGCTCAATGTCGATGCCGATACCCAAAAGGCCAGGGTCCGTGTGCTGATCCTGGTGGAAGATTCACCGGTCTATTACTCGTCATTTCTTCCATTCATGTACAAAGAGGTGGTACAGCAGACCCTTGCGGTGCTGGATGTCGGATTAAACGAAGATCATCGGCTGCTGCGGATGCGGACCCGGCCGAAGATCCTGCTGGCTCGAAACTATGATGAAGCCATCCTGTTTTATGAGAAGTACAAGTCTTATCTTCTGGGCGTTGTTTCCGATACCCGATTTCCAAAAAACGGCAACATTGTGGATGATGCCGGGCTGATTCTGCTTTCAAAGATCAGATCGGAGATCCCCAATCTGCCGCTTCTACTGATAAGCTCACAACCCGAAAATAAAGAAAAAGCGGATAAAATATCCGCCGGTTTCCTGGATAAAAACTCCACCGATCTTCTGTCCGACATGCATGATTTTTTCCAAACCGATCTGGGTTTCGGCGAATTTGTTTTTCGAAAACCGAACGGACAGGAAATTGACCGCGCATCCGATCTCAGAACACTCGGTGCAAAACTCGCCACGATACCATCGGATTCGCTCTGTTATCATGCGGTTCGAAACCATTTTTCAAAATGGATCATGAGCCGGTCCGAAATTTCCCTCGGCACCCAGATCAGAGATGTCCAACCCAGCGATTTCACCGGTGTCGAGGAGATGCGGGAGTTTATTATATCAAACATCCATACGCTCCGAAAATGGCAGCAAAAAGGCGTGGTGGCCCGTTTTAATCCAAACAACTACGATGCGGACATCAACGACTTTGCCAAAATCGGGCAGGGTTCTCTGGGCGGCAAAGCACGGAGTCTGGCGTTTATGTCCGTTCTGCTGCACCAGGATTCAGACATCTATGCAAAGTATCCGGATGTCAATATCAAGATCCCGAGGAGCCTGGTGCTCTGTACGGATCTTTTTGAGCGGTTTGTATCCGAAAATAAGCTCCGCTATCTTGCCACGGCTGATTGTCCGGATAAAGAGGTGGCAGAAAAATTTCTTGCTGCCGATCTGCCGGAGGAACTCAAAGAGGATCTTGAATCTTTTCTGCTCCAGATGCAATGCCCGCTTTCAATCCGGTCTTCAAGCCTGCTTGAGGATGCCCAATTTCAGCCCTATGCAGGGTTGTATGCAACCTATATGATTCCAAACAATCATCCCGATATTTCAATCCGGCTCAAGCATCTTCTCACGGCAATAAAACTGGTATATGCATCCACCTACTATGAAGGACCGAAGGCATTTTCAAAGAGCCTTTCCTACAAGCCCCAGGAAGAGGCTATGGCCGTTATCCTCCAAGAACTGATCGGTGAGAGCGTGGGCGACTATTTTTACCCGACCCTGTCGGGGGTTGCGCAATCGCATAATTTTTATCCGATATCCTATATGAAACCCGAGGAGGGTATTGCACATGTCGCCCTGGGCATGGGTAAAACGGTTGTGGAAGGCGGGCGGAGCCTAAGGTTTTCTCCAAAATATCCGAACCTGATGCCGCAGTTTTCAACCGTGGATGATATTCTGAAAAATGCCCAACGTTTTTTTTACGCCTTAAAGATTCGAGATTACCCAGAGACCTTGAATTTTTCACAAAATTCGAACCTTGAAAAAAGAGATATCGATGAAGCGGATTCCGAAAACCCGGTCCAGCTGCTTTCGAGCACCTATTTTCCGAATGAGCACAGGATCAGGGACTCCGGATATCTGTCGGGCCCGAAGGTGCTGACGTTTTCCCAGATTCTTAAACATGACCTGATGCCGTTGCCGTCGATTTTGTCCCATATATTGGAACTTGGACGCAGGGGGCTGGGATGCCCGGTGGAGATGGAATTTTCAGCAAACCTTTATTCGGATACATCGAAAAAAAGTGATTTCTATTTTCTTCAGATGCGGCCCATGGCCGAACAGGAAGATCGGCTTGAGGTAAAAATTACCTCACAGGAAACGGATGCCGCATTTTGCCGCTCGTCAAACGCCCTCGGAAACGGACGGAATGAAAGGATCTGCGATATCGTTTATGTGAAGCCTGCGGATTTCAAAACCGAGGCAACCATGGAGATCGCTTCGGAGGTCAGCAAGTTCAACGCAACTCTTGTAAAAGAGAAACGGCCCTATCTGCTGGTCGGACCCGGAAGATGGGGCTCTGCCGACCGGTGGCTGGGGATTCCGGTCCGATGGCAGAATATATCGGGTGTCGGTGCAATGGTTGAGGTTCGTAATGAAAAACTGAAAGCCGATCCGTCCCAGGGGTCTCATTTTTTTCAAAACATTACCTCCCTGGGGGTCCATTATGTCACGGTGACCGAGGGGACGGAAGATTATTTTGACTGGAAATGGGCGGATTCCATACCGGCCTTAAACGAGTCCCGCTTTCTCCGCCACATCCGCTTAAATGCTCCCTTTGTACTAAAAATCGACGGCAGAACCGCACAATGTGTGATGGTTCAGAAAACTGAGGGGGCAGAATAAGTTTGAAGTGAACTAAAGTTTGAAGTGAGCTAAAATTTCGGATGAAGAATCAAAATTAGTTTGAAGTGAGCTAAATTTTAGGATGAAGAACCGTAATAAGTTTGAAATTTGAAGTGCCTAACACGGGTAAACCCCACTGAAGAGGGTAAATCGAAAATTCCAAACAACAAATAACAAATTCCAAATTAATTACAATGACCGAAATCCAAAATCCCAAACGTGAATATGATCTTGAGGAGAGAACGTTCCAATTCGCTAAAGCTGTTCGGCTTTTCATCAAAACATTGCCAAAGACCATCGCGAATATCGAAGATGGAAAACAATTGATAAAAGCCTCTGGATCAGTGGGTGCAAATTATAGGGAAGCCAATGAATCACTGAGTAAAAAAGACTTTTTGCTGAGAATCAAAATAAGTCGTAAAGAGGCAAAAGAAAGCGGTTATTGGCTCAGATTAATTCGTGAAACAAACAATGTAGAGAATGTTGATGAGGCCAGAAGTCTGATTCAAGAGGCAAATGAGTTGAAAAAAATTCTTTCATCAATTCTTGAAAAATCAAAATGATCTGAGTTCGAATTCTACGTTTTGATCACGCGCAGCGCAGGCGCTTGCGCCGCGTGTTGGATATTGTTTTTTGGAATTTATTTGTTATTTGGTGCTTGGTATTTGGAATTTTGGCTGTATACATAGACACTTCAAACTTGAATTTAGTCACTTCAAACTTATCTGGAGGTAATAGATGAATGACATTCTAAAGATGATCAAGGATCGGGATCCTGGTGAAAAAGAGTTTCATCAGACCGTTGAAAAAGTGATCGAATCGGTTCGACCGGTACTGGATAGACACCCGGAATACCGTCGCGACGGTGTGCTGGAAAGGCTGGTGGAACCGGAGCGGATGATTCTGTTTCAAGTCCCGTGGATGGATGACCAGGGCCAGGTAAAGGTGAACCGGGGATTTCGGCTCCAGATGAATTCGGCTCTGGGCCCTTATAAGGGCGGCCTCCGGTTTCACCCGTCGGTTAATTTGAGCATCATAAAATTTTTAGCGTTTGAGCAGGTTTTAAAAAACGCGCTCACCACCCTGTCTATGGGAGGTGCCAAAGGCGGCTCCGATTTTGAACCAAAGGGAAAATCGGACAATGAGGTCATGCGTTTCTGCCAAAGCTTCATGCATGAACTGCACCGGCATATTGGACCGGATACGGATGTGCCGGAAGGCGATATCGGTGTCGGTGCCAGGGAGATCGGTTATCTTTTCGGCACCTACCGGAAGCTGCGCAATGAATTTACCGGTGTTTTAACCGGTAAGGGGCTCAGTTGGGGCGGCAGCCTTATCCGGCCGGAGGCACCTGGATACGGTATTGTATACTTTGCCGCCGAGATGCTCGGCACGCGAAATGACAGCCTCGAAGGTAAAAACTGTCTGATTTCCGGATCCGGCAATGTGGCCCAGTACACAGCCGAGAAAATCATTGAACTGGGGGGAAAGGTCCTGACCCTTTCGGATTCATCCGGTTATATCTACGATGAAGAGGGGATCGACACGGATAAGCTTTCATTTGTCAAGCGTTTGAAAAACATCCGTCGTGGAAGAATCGGCGAATTTGTGGAAAAATACTCCCAGGCCGTTTACACGGAAGTGGACACGACTTTAGATTATCACCCGCTCTGGGACCATTGGGCGGATTGTGCCTTCCCCTGTGCCACTCAGAACGAAATTAAAGAAAAAGATGCATACAACCTGATCAATCACAGCATTAAAGTCGTCTGTGAAGGGGCGGATATGCCCTGTACACCGGAAGCCATCAATATTTTTATGGACAAACAGATCCTATATGTGCCGGGAAAGGCATCAAATGCCGGCGGAGTGGCGGTTTCAGGCCTTGAGATGGCGCAAAACAACATGCGGTTGAGCTGGACGGCAGAGGAGATCGACGATCGGTTGAAAATAATTATGAAACGTATTCATCAGACCTGCCTGGACGCTGCAGAAGAATACGGGGAGCCGGGAAACTATCTGATGGGCGCCAATATCGCAGGTTTTCTGCAGGTCGTAAACGGCATGCTGGATCAAGGAGTTATTTAGCGGCCTTATTTGACATTTCTATTGAAGACCTGTTAATGTCTGGTCAATTCGATTTCTGGTTTGCTTTGATATGGATGATAAACTCGCAATACGTTTAACTGACCGGACGGTTTACATAATCGGTCCGAGAAGTTTGCAGAACAGGCTGCTCGCCAAATTTCTTATTCAGGAAGCCGGGGCCGCTTGTAGTGAAGGGGAGAATATCGATGTGGTATTTAATCCTTCGCTGCATGAGGACGCCTTACCCGGCCTGTTTCTATGGGATTGTCTGGACATAAGCCTCGATACCTTCCTGTCGGAGGTCAAACCCCATCACGATACCGTTATCCAAGGACATTACCTGGCCTCTTTCAATATGAGCGTGGAAACACAGAACGAAGAAAAGGCCCTGGAACACGGTGTCCGTGGGTTTTTCTACGAAAACGATACCCCGGAGCAGATCCTTAAAGGTATCCGGGCTATTTTTTCAAACGAACTCTGGGTTTCCCGGGAGATATTGACAAAAGCGATTCTTGAAAACAGGGAGAAGGGAGAGACCCTGAATCGGGAGCCTTCTCTATTGACGGCACGGGAAATCGAAATCCTCACCCTCATTGCCGCCGGCACCAAAAACGAGGAAGTCGCCGAAAAGCTGTGCATCAGCCCCCACACGGTGCGAACCCACATCTACAATATTTTCAAAAAAATTAACGTACCCAACCGTCTGCAAGCCGCCCTCTGGGCGGTTCAAAATCTATAATACTTTTTACGTAGTTTTCCGTAGTCCCTTCCTTACAAAATACGAAATTAAATCATACATTCGACGTATTGTTTTTTGTAACAATTTCTTTGAAAATACAGTACCGAATTTACCGATTTCGGATTGCTGATTAAATTTATTCCGCATGGTGATACCCGACATGAAATCCATGGAAAAAAGAAAACTCGAACGATTCAACCTGGAGGTCCCTGCCACGGCCCGCATCACGGTTGCCGATGGTGTGGAAGAAAAATTGGATCTCATGACAAAAGATGTCTGCTCTAACGGAGCGTATTTCAAAACAGCCCATCCCCTTGCCATCGGCACGGAAATGGAGATCAAGCTCGTTCTGCCGCTCGATAAGCTCAAAGCGATCCCTGCAGACTGCGGAAAGGTAATGGTTCGTCTATCCGGAAAAGTGCTGCGTATTGAATCGGACGGGGTAGGGGTCTGTTTTGACGAAACTTACGATATCCGGCCCATGCCGAATGAAAGTTTGCAGTGATGCCGGAAACAGCCGCGCCATACAAAATAAGAATGGTTTGAGGATTTCAATCATGAAACCGGATTATCACTGTTCGATAGCCTCCGGCGTAAATCTCACGGGAAGTTATATAAAAATAATCACCAGCCTGTTCATATTTTTATGTCTACTATTTTATACGGGAACATTTGCCCATGGCGCCGAACCGGTGGCCGAGATTACCGCTTTTGAAGGGGAGGTCATCGTACTGGCGGGAAAAAAAACCGTACACGTTGAAAGGGTCGGTCATCCATTAAACGAGGGCGATCTCGTTCAAACAAAGGAAGGAGGCGCGGAGGTCACGTTGGCAGACGGTGCCATCATAACAATCAGCCCCTACACCACCACCCGGATACAGATAAAACAGGAAGAAAGCGGGTTCTGGATTTTTAAGACCAAGTCGACCGTGCGCAGGATTACCTGTTTTGTCGGTAAACTGAGATTTAAAAGCGGTTCAAAAATAAAAAAGAACTATCTCCAGACACCCACCGCAACCTCCGGTGTTCGGGGATCCGAAGCGGAAATCGGCTTCGACAACGTGTCGTCTTTTATCAATATGATCTCCGGCGAATACACCCTTGTGGGGACCTTTGTCCAGGGGTTTTTCGAAAACCCGGGGGTCGATGCGGCAAAGAAAAGCCAGGTCTACCAGACGCTTCAGACCGCCTATGAGGCGTTCCAGGAAGCCGAAACCAGCGGTAACACCGATGATCTTGCTGCGGCCGCGCTGGACGGTCTTGAGGCCATAAAAGCGGCAGCACAGGAAATGCAGGATAACCCGGACCCCTTGGTATCCGATGAAGCCAGAGAGGAAGCCAAGGCCGTGTTGGAAATTATCAATACGAAGATTACAGACGTTGAATCAGCCGGCTACACCGGCGGTGGAGAAGGCGGCGGTTCGGGCGGAGGAGGCGGCAGCGGCGGAGAAGACGGTGGTGGCCAGGGCGATGACCCGAACCGGCAAAAATCTTTTGAAGTCTCCTCAACCACCGCAGCGGCAACGACCACGACCGCAGCAGCAACGACCACGACCGCAGCGGCAACGACCACGACCGCAGCGGCAACGACCACGACCGCAGCGGCAACGACCACGACCGCAGCGGCAACGACCACGACCGCTGCGGCAACGACCACGACCGCTGCGGTAACGACCACGACCGCTGCGGTAACGACCACGACGACTACCACAACCACGACGACGTCAAGCACAACCACTACCATCGATTATACCTATGATGAAACACCGGTCGTATATAATTGGGACTCTCCACCCGACGACGGTTATCTGACCTTAAATGAGGGCGAAACTGAAACAGGATTGGATGGTAACCCAACGATTGATTTCGATTTGGATGCTTTTTGTTTCTACGGAGAGCAGTATGACTTTGTACACATTGGATCAAACGGTCATCTGATCTTAGATTCCAATAGCAGTGCACCCGGTGTTGGGAATTTGCCGGATGATCCAGGAACTGATCCAGGCTTCCTTGGTTTAAATCCTTGGATTGCTCCGTTCTTTACAAACCTGAATGTGGGTGAGGGAAACATTAACGTTGAAACCTCATCAGATCGACTGCGGGTAACATGGAATCTGAACGAAGTTTCAGGGGATAATACCAAAAAGGCTTCATTCTCCGCCACTCTTTATTCCGGGAGTAAATGGATCGTGTATAGCTATGGTGATGTGAGCGCCGATATCGCGCCCATTTTCGTGGGGATTTATCCCGGAGATCAGGATGACCCGGGGTTAACTGAAGTCGATTTTTCCGGAAGCGCAACAAATGAGTATTCAAACTATGTCGGGCTCTATGAATACTTTGACGCTGACAATCCTTTTGACCTTGTAGACAAATTTTTGATCTTTAAACCGGGCAGCCCCAAGTATTCCATCGGTCTGGGCACGAGGAACATGATGGTTGATATGGCCAGTCTGGATCTGGCCGTCTCAAACGTTACAGGAGATGCGAACCTTCTTACGGTTGTGGAAGAGGGTGAGTTTATACCCGGCGCATTCAGCGTTTCAGATGATACAAACGGTTTTCCGATATCATGGTCGGGAACCTATGCAGCCGGTCTCCAAACCATCGGGGCTGATGAGGACGGGCGACCGAAAAACTATTTGGATGAGCAGACCCTGGATGCAATCAACAGCGACGGGTTCCTTGCCTACACCGTGCAGGTCGAAGAAGACAGGCTAAATAAAAGAATTCTCGAGATGCATCGGGAAGTCGCTGGGGAATCCCTTCGGAATACCATTCATTCAGCCCTTGAGACCGGTACCATCCGCCAGCGGGACGATCTCCTGATGCGTATTGCAGACGCCCAGGCCGGCCGTGTCCTGCGTGACCAGAGCGGAAACTGGGTGAGGACCCAGCAGTATATTCTGAGACCGGACGAGCAGACTGTCCAGATCCTCAATGTTTCCCTTCGCGGCGAAACCGGTCCGTCATCAGGTCTTTCCACCATCGATGCCCGGACGACTTTCACGTCCGCTCTTGATCCGAATGTGAGCCTGAAGACACTGCCCTGGAGCAGCTGGATGAACACCCGGGTCGACAGCACCATGGGTAAGTATGTAAAGACAACGTCCAGCGCTCCCGAACTGGACAATATGTCCGTTCGGTTTGCAAACCCGGGTAACGAATCACTAAAGGAAGCAAGATTCTTCGATGATCGAACGTCTTCTGTGGACAGTAATGGAAATCCGTTTTATTATCACCCCGTTTCATCGGAAACCCTCACCCTCAATGATATTGAAAGCTTCACATATAACGATAAGCCGGTAAACGGCGAGTATACCATCACGACGAATACAGGAGACGGCACCAACCCCGCCGGCTTCAGTTATATGGTAAAGTCAAATGGTACGATTACGAGCATCCCTGTGGCATTTTTTGTCGTGGGAGATGGTGATAGGCCTGAAAACAGGGGGGAGATGCCCGGATATGACGATCAGAGTTTTCAAGATATCTGGGATGCGCTCCGGGTCAATGAGCCCGGAGCACCCAATATCGGTACGAACAACCTGGAGGTCGCCATCGATCAGGGTAGGCAGTATTTCAGATCCCCCATCGATGTGGTCTTTATACCCATGTCCCGCATGCTTTGGAAATCGCCGCCAACTTAATGGATGATGCATTGATCTGCCTTGACGGAACAGCGGATATTTTTTCGACGTATTGTTTTTTGTAACCCGTTCGATAAATGTATCAGGTAAAATTGAATTATTTTAATCTGACGGCAAAACCAAAATCCTAACCTCACATTTTCTCTGCTAAGGTTCTACAGCCATGGCGATACGCAGCCACATGCAATCTATTGAAAAAAGAAAATTCGAACGATTCAACCTGGAGGTCCCTGCCACGGCCCGCATCAGTGTTGACAACGGCCTGGAAGAAAAGTTGGATCTTGTGACAAGAGATGTATGCTCAAACGGAGCGTATTTCAGGACCGAACACCCGCTTCCCATCGGCACGGAAATGCAGATCCATCTTGTTCTGCCGCTTGATAAGCTCAAGGCGATTCCGATAGACTGCGAAAAGGTAGTGGTTTGTCTATCCGGAAAAGTGCTGCGTATCGAATCGGACGGAGTGGGGGTCTGTTTCGGTGAAACCTACGATATTCGGCCCTTGCCGAATGAAAGTATGCAGTGAAGCCGGAAAAAACCGCACCATACAAAATAAGAATGATTTGAGGATTTCAATCATGAAAGCCGATTATCACTATTCGATAGCCACCGGCGAAAATCTCATGGGAAGCTACAGAAAAATAATCACAGGCCTGTTCATATCGCTCTGTCTACTATTTTTTATGGCGGCATTTGCCCACGGGGCTGAACCGGTGGCGGAGATCACCGCTTTTGAAGGGGACGTCATTGTACTGACTGGAAAAAATACGGTACGCGTTGAATCGGTCGGTCATCCATTAAACGAGGGCGACATCGTTCAAACAGAGGAAGGGGGCGCGGAGGCAACCTTTGCAGACGGCGCCATCATAGCGGTCAGTCCCTATACCACCACCCGGATACAGGTTAAGCAGGAGGAGACCGGGTTCTGGATATTTAAAAAAAGGTCGACCGTGCGGCGGATCACCTGTTTTATCGGTAAGCTCAGATTTAAAAGCGGTTCTAAAATAAAGAAGAATTATCTCCAGACACCCAACGCAACCGCCGGCGTCCGGGGTTCCGAAGGGGAAATCGGCTTTGACAACGTGTCGTCTTTTATCAATATGATCTCCGGGGAATACGACCTTGTGGGCACGTTTGTCCAGGGCTATTTCGATAACCCGGGAGTCGATCAGGCAGGCAAGAGCGAGGTCTATAAGGCGCTTGAGACCGCCTATGAGGCATTTCAGGAAGCCGAAACCAGCGGTAACACCGATGATCTTGCTGCGGCTGCATTGGACGGTCTTGAGGCCATAAAAGCGGCAGCACAGGAAATGCAGGATAATCCGGACCCCTTGGTGTCCGATGAAGCCAGAGCGGAAGCCAAGGCCGTGCTGGAAATTATCAATACGAAGATTACAGAAGTTGAGTCAGCCGGCTACACCGGCGGTGGAGAAGGTGGCGGAGAAGGCGGCGGAGAAGGCGGCGGAGAAGGCGGCGGAGAAGGCGGCGGAGGCGGAGGCGGAGGAGAAGGCGGCCAGGGCGATGACCCGAACCGGCAAAAATCATTTGAAGTCTCCTCAACCTCTTCGACAACCAGCACGACTTCAAGCACGTCATCCACAAGCTCGACATCCTCCACGAGCTCGACGTCCTCCACGAGTTCAACGTCCTCCACGAGCTCGACATCTTCCACGAGCTCTACGACATCTACATCGACAACAACGGCGCCGACTTCCACTACTGAATACGGATATGATACAGCGCCAGGTGGAAATAGATGGCTGAACGCAGGGGACAGTATAGACGATAAATTTATTGAGCTTGAGAACGGCGTGACCATTTCGGACACAGTATTGGAAAGCGGTCCGACCATCGATTTTTCGTTTACTTTTTACAATAAAGAGTACACGAAAGTATTCGTGGGAACCAATGGATATTTAACATTTGTGGAGGGAGACGACAATTACTGGCCCAATGATCCGACAGTACACGATGACCTTGTCGGGGATTCCCGAAATCCGGCGCCGCCTCGCATTGCACCGCTCTGGACGGATCTTTCTCTCGGCTCCAATGGTCAGATTTATGTTGAAGACAATAGTGCCTATTTCCGGGTCTCATGGGATAGAAATGTTTATTTTTGGGATAGATCCAAATCAGCATCCGCATCCGTGACACTTTACAACACCAATAATTGGATCGTCTTCTGTTACGGGGATGTTGATTCCACGACAACTCAACCGACCCTTGTTGGACTTTCTCCCGGTAGCGGAACTGTTGAGGGTCATCCTGGATTTCCCGATGCCAGTACCCCCGCCTCTCCTTCAGAAGATTTTAATTCCGGCGGCACATACACCTATTTAAAATACCAAGCCATATATGAATATTTTGATGAACATAATTCCTTTGATCTTAACAACAGCTATTTGATTTTTAAACCCGGGAGCCCGAAGTATTCCCTTACGATCGGAAGCCGGGATATGTTTGTGGATCATGCAAGTCTGGATACCGCCATTCTCGGAATGGTTGAAAATTCGGATATCGTGGCAGCTGCAGAAAACGGCGATTTTTTACCGGGTGATTTTATATCCGGATGGTCGGGATATACATACGGCTTGCAAACTGTCGGCCAAGACGCAGGTGAACCGAAGCTTTTTCTTAACAGCGAAACATTTTCCAGAATCAACAATGACGGATTCCTCGCATACATTGTACAGGTCGAAGAAGACCGGCTGAATCAGAAAATCCTTGACATGCACGGGGATGCAGCCGGGGCATCGCTTCGAAATACCATTTTCTCAGCTCTTGAAACCGGTACCATCCGCCAGCGGGACGATCTCCTGATGCGCATTGCAGATGCCCAGGCCGGGCGTGTCCTGCGCGACCAGAACGGGAACTGGGTGCGGACACAGCAATACATCCTGAGACCGGACGAGCAGACGGTCCAGATCCTCAATGTTTCGCTCCGTGGCGAATCCGGCCCGTTATCGGGACTTTCCACCATCGATGCCCGGACGACTTTCACATCAGCTCTCGATCCGAGCGTGAGCCTGAAAACACTCCCATGGGGCAGCTGGATGAATACCCGTATCGACAACACGATTGGAAAGTATGTGTTGACCACACCCGATGCCCCCGGACTGGACAGTATGTCAGTACGCTTTGGAAACCCGGCCAGTGAATCATTGAAGGAAGCAAGATTCTTCGATGACCGAACGTCATTAAACGACGGGAATGGAGAAATTTTTGATTATCACCCCATTTCATCGGAAACACTCACCCTCAATGATGTTGAAACCTTCACATTCAGCGATAATCCAGTAAACGGCCAGTATGCGATCACGCAGAACACCGGAGACGGAATGAACCCGGCCGGATTCAGTTACATGGTGAGGTCAAACGGGACGGTTACGAACATCCCTGTGGCGTTTTTTGTCCTGGGAGATGGTGACATGCCTGAAAACAGGGGGGTGATGCCCGGCTATGGCGATCAGGATTTTCAAGATATCTGGGATGCGATCCGGGTCAATGAAACAGGTGCCTCCAATATAGGTACAAACAACTTGGAGATCGCCATCGATAAGGATGCGCAATATTTCAGCAGACCCATCGATGTGGTCTATGTCCCCATGTCGAGAATGCTTTGGAGAAGGAAGTAAATAGACCTCGCTGTAACTTCATCCAGAGTGAAATATGTCGACGTATGATGAGTTCGAGGAGGAGTACCATGAAGGGAAAGATTATGCTTAAGAATTTGATTGATCTTAAGTCTTGTTTTATCAGAACAATGTTAACGATATTCCTATCACTCCCGATAGTCTGCGACGCAGAGGTTTTTTTGCAGGGCAATTATGTTGAAATCGGTATCCACGACGCGGGCTCCTTCGGCACCAGCGGTGAACAACCGGAAGGATTTCATGGGAATATTGGCAACAAATTGGGGTTTGTGGCCGATTATGGAAGAGATGGATGGGATGTCGGCGATCCGGAGTATTCCGGAGATTTTTTCCTGCCCGGAACCCCCGAAGAAGGCTGGATGGTTGAATGGACCGACGCTAGTGAGGTAGAAAAACAGTTCCATAATTTTGGTGCGGAAAATGAATTTGATGTCCCCCAGACGAGCCATACCAATACGAGCTCCGGAAGCATCTTGTCGGCGGTATGGGAAGGGACTGCCACATCCGGAAATGAACAGCTTAAAATCATCCAAACGGTCAGCTTTGATGCGGAGGACCTTTTTTTTGTAATGAACGTTGTCATGACCAATGTTGGTACCGAAATGCTTAGCTCATTGGAATATATGCGCAACGTGGATCCGGATCAGGAAAAGCCGTGGACTGGAAATTATAAAACATTGAACTGGGTCGAAGCCCAGCCGCTTCGGCCGGCTTCCGGTAGCCGAACGGCTCTGGATGCTCGTCCTGTGGGGAATACGGATCGTGCCTTGACCATTGCCGAAGGCCTCACCCACGGTTTAACGCTTGGATTGGGGACCATCGACTCCCGGGCCGTGGTGGCGGCCTCCCACGGGTTTTCAAACCGCGATACGGATGATATTCTCGACAATCCCACACAGCCTTTTCCTCACGCACCGGATGAAGACGATAGCGCCATCGTACTGGTTTATGACTTAGGCGATCTTGCTCCAGGACAATCCGTTTCAATCGATTATGCATATATACTGAATGCGGACGACCTATATGTCGCCATGGGTGCCCTGGCGGCCGTTACGATTCTTCAGCCCACCGGCACCGTTTCCGGCAGCAAGGTCATTTTTCAGGCAACGACCGACGATGTTCCAAATACCACCCGGATCGAATTTTTCGTAAATGGTACATCGGTAGGGGTTGATACGTCGCCAGATTCTGGTGATGTATTTGAAACTACCTTCAATTCGTATATATTTCCAAATGAACCGGTTTCCCTCAAGGCCGAAGCAACGTTTACTAATAGTACAAAGATTTCAAAAACCGCCACGGTTACCGTTGACAATGCTGGATCTTCGATTTCCTTTTTCAAACCGACTTCGGAGGAATCATTTATAGGCGATAACATCTCTATCGAAATATCGGTGGACGATCCATCCCACCCGCCAGTTCGCGTGAGCTTTTTCCGAGAAACACTCAGCACGGGCTCCACCTTTCTCAATGAAGATACCGAGGCACCGTTTACATCTTCATTCGGCGTGGATGACCTGGTTGTCGGAGAAACAGTCGTCATCAAAGCTGTGGCCACCGATGCAGGTAATCGGACAACCACCATACAGGTTTCAAATGGTGCAAATGTATTGAATCTTCAAACAGGAAACGTTCTCATCAAACCTGAAGTTCTTTCAATTGATGCCGGTATTTTCGGTGTCATCCTACAATTTCCTGATCCCTATAGCGCCCTAAATATTATCGCTGCGACGACAGATTACAGCAATTCCGATAGGACCACTATCAAATTCGACTTCAAACAAAAGAAAGCCATCATTAAATTCCAGTTGAAGGACGGAGTCACAAGCGACGATATCGCCCCCGACGGTATTAAGGTTGAGGGCACTTTCACCTATGGGGATCAGATCTTACAATTCGTCGGGGAAGATGCCATCACCGCAGTGAATTAGTTGAATTGCGTAATCGTCTGTATCTATGTGGGCTTGCCGCTGCGACCTGTCTGATCGTAGCTGAAACCTTGTGCGAAGACTGGTATGTGGCTAATCCATTCCCTCTAACTGATCTTTGACAGTTTGATTTTTACTTTACTGTAAAATCAGGACGTTATGGTAGTGTAAATTTTTCTTGGCACTACCGATTTGTTTTGTGTTCATGATCAAACGTCCTTGATCGTGGGCGGTATG
>Ga0233431_1000644_pt1 | contig 73000 bp, 85 predicted proteins | sample SI_118_April2016_FD_179867 | JGI IMG/M metagenome (GOLD analysis project Ga0233431, IMG submission 179867) | Seawater microbial communities from Saanich Inlet, British Columbia, Canada - SI_118_April2016_200_MG | ecosystem: Environmental > Aquatic > Marine > Inlet | place: Canada: British... | reverse complement strand
CATTTTTTCTTTTTTACCCGATTCCCCCCCCCGTTTTAGATTCATTAAAAAAATTTGGGAGAACGAAGTGAACTGTTTATACAATGTTATATCCAGTTACGAAGTAATTGGTTTTCTTTCCGTTTTTAGACGTATAAACGAAGGCAATAGCATTTTTATTATTTACGGCACCAGCCTCGTTAGAGGTAACAAAAGATTGTATTTAACATCCTTTAGACGCAGTACTCTGCGAGAGTGGTGTGGCTAAAGTTGGCTGAAAGTCAATATTTTGTTGGTTTCATCTATGTTCGAATGATTTACACATTTCAAAAACAAATAAAAAGAAAAAAAGGAACAGAATCATTTTTGTTTCTTTAATTGTTGAAGTAAATTATAATTATTTATCTTCATGAAGTATTCTGCCCAATACCTGGCTGCATATAACATCTTGATTTGATGTTTTAGATTGCCTCTACAATAAATGGTTTTTTGTACATCTTTAAAGAATTTTTCTAAGATGTCTAAGTTGTGTTTAGTTATGGAATCAATCATGTTGATTCACCTCCAATGTTTTTCCCAAACCTCTGGGAAGGTGGTCAATGTAGATTTTTACAAAGTGAATTTCTCAATTAACTTCCTGACCTTCAAATAAGAACATTGGAGAGAAACTTATATTGATTTTAATGTCCCACTAGACAACTAGACAACCATTATAAAAGTATTTAAAGGAATTTATTTTATTTAAGGTTATTAAAAAGGTGATTAAGATGAAACATGATTTTTCCAGGTTGGAGCAGGAGTTAAAAATAAGAGGATATAGTAAGAAAACAAATAAGGTTTATTTGTATCATAATCAACAATTTCTTAAGTTTTGTAAAAAATCTTCTTTACAAATTAATAAACAAGATGTTAAAAGATATTTGGAATACCTTCTTGATAAAGATTTGGCTAGGGCTACGGTGAGGTTAATTTGTAATGCATTAAAGTTTTATTATTCTCAAGTTTTAAGGAGAAATTTATTTCAGGAAATTAAGCTCCCTAAGAAGGATCAGAAAACGGTTCTTCCGTTAACTAAAGAAGAGATTTTGCATTTGATAGATGTAACTAAAAATCCCAAACATAAACTTTTAATCGAATTGCTTTATGGATCTGGATTAAGGGTGGGCGAGGTTGTTAAACTGAAATTTAAGGATTTATTTTTACAAGAGAGATTATTATTGGTAAGGAAAGGTAAAGGGAGGAAAGACAGAAAAGTTATCTTATCTGAGAGGGCATTGAAAAATTTAAGTTCTTTTGATTTTAATGAAGGATATATTTTTCCTGGGAGAGGAGGTCACATTACAATCAGAACTGTGCAAGCTATTTTTGAACAAGTTGCTAGAAAAGCCAATTTATCTAAAAACGTTCATCCTCATATGTTAAGACATTCCTTTGCTAGTCATCTTAAGGATAATAAAGTAGAAACTAAAGATATTCAGAAACTTTTAGGACATAGTAATAAAAGAACAACTGAAAGATATCTTCATAGGATTGATATGGACATGAAAAAGATCAAAAGTCCATTGGATTAAGCAGTAACCTTTTTATATTCTAGACTATTTGTTAATAATGAAAAAAGATGGTTGAATTTGGTACTGGTTATTATATGCCCATGGACCGGGAATATGGACATTCTACTCCTGCAGATAATTCTACAGGAGATGTGGGTTTGGGAATAAAAGATATTGGGATGAGTGTACCTCTAGGAATAGCTGCATCAAATGTTCAAGGAGTAGATGCTAAGATGAGAACTGGAGCAAGAGCGTTTGAATTAGGTTTTGCAGGTGCAGGAAGATCTCAAAGAGGGGCACAAACTCCTGGAGTTTATGGTAAGTTACAAAGACAGGCCATGGAAGAAATTGGAAGATTAAACCAAGTAGATTTTACAACTCACTCTGCGTATAGTGTATATGGGTTAGCGGGAATGGACCAACAAGGTAATTTTTCTAAACAAAATAAGAAGTTTGCAGTAGATGAGATTAAAAGAGCAATTGATTTTGCAGCTGATGTTGCCAGGGGAGGAAGTGTAGTTGTACATACTGGGGAGTTTCAAAGGCCTTTGAGTGATTCAGAGTGGAATCAAGAAGGAAAGTGGAAAGGAAAATTTAAGATGTTTGAAGGAGAAGAAGATAGGGCAACGTTTAGGGTAGTAGATGACCGAACCGGGGGCTTAATTCAAGAAGCGAGAAAGAATAGAGATGTAGCTAGGCCAGTATGGAATAAATATGAAGAAGGAACTCCAGAGTGGGATGAACATGGAGGGAGAGATTATGTTGATGAAGATGGTAACAAAGTTAGGAAAGGAGAATATGTCGATTATTTTGGAAAAAAATTAGACATGGCTCATCGGGTGCCGAAATTTGATAAGAACAGAGATCGATTTGAAATTGAGTATTTAACTTGGGAGGATTTTAGAAGTGAAGCTAATGAGATGGCTGGAGAGGCCAAGAAATTTTGGAGAAAAAACAAAGGTGCTTCTGAAAAGGTTTGGCGAGAAACACCATGGTTTAAATTTAGGAATGCTGGTTCTGAAGAGGAAATAAACATTCGGCCGGAAGAAGCATATATTATTGCTACATTACAAACTAATGCGGCTCACAGTAGAGGGTGGGCGATTGCTTATGGTGGAAACTTTGATGAAGATGTACAAAAAGTTAAGAAATTAAGAGAAGCGAAAAAATATTATGAACAGATGCAGGGCGCATTGACTGATGATGAAAAAGAAGGTCTTAAGATGAAAGCAGAACAATTGGCTGGAGGTCTTGTTCCCACAGAGTCTAAACTTCCAACTGAGCTTATTGATACCCAGATAACTGCGATTCAAAGACATATGGAACAGGCACAAGAGGCCTCTTCTTCACAATGGGCGCAAGCAGAGGAAGCGATGGAGACGGCTAGGCATGTAATGAGTGCAGAAGAATATGCCTTGGCGGAAAGTTATGATTCTTATGCACAAGCAGGAATGACTGCAATGATGCAGAGTGATAGATTAGAGAAGGAAGGGAAGTTAAAGAAACCATTATTTATTTCTATGGAAAATATCTTTCCAGAGAATTATGGGGCCCACCCTGATGAATTGAATAATTTGATTGAAGGTTCGAGGAAATCGATGGCGAAGATGCTAACTCAAAAGGGTTATTCTGAAAGTGAAGCTAGTAAAGAGGCTTCGGAACACATCAAAGCTACTCTAGATACTGGACATTTGAATCTATGGAGAAAGTATTGGCAAGGAGATACAAACAAAAGTATTGAAGAGAATGATAAAGATTTTGATAATTGGATGGTGGAAAAAGTAGAGATGTTAGCGAAGAAAGGAATGATTGGTAATGTTCATGCAGTAGATAATTATGGTTATCAAGACGATCATTTATCTCCCGGAGAAGGGAATGCTCCAATGAAAAGATTTATGGAAGTTTTGAAGAAGCATGGTTATAAAGATGCTATAACTGTGGAGCCAGGAGCAGATGCTTCTACAGATCTTTCTGATTTTCATGGATTAATGAAAACTTGGAGATTATTTGGTAGTTCTATCTATGGTATAGGTGCAGGAGCAGCCCCAGTAAAAAGTGGTAGGTGGGGAGATGTACAACAAGATTATTTTGGAAAAGTAGAACCCCCTTACTTTGTCTTTGGGCAATACTCTCCGGCAATGGAAGAGTGGAGAATGTGGAGCGGAGTTCCTTTAGAATAAATGTCTTTTCTTTTAAGATTATAAAAAACCAGGCCAAACGGCCTGGAAAGAAGGTTGTTTACCTAAAGATTAGGTAATAAATTTGTTAAATGAGGTTGTGTTTAAGAAGAGATAAAGTAATTGTTTATAAATCGATTATGAAAGGTTAGTAAAGAGAGGTATTGGAGAAGAGTAATGCATAAGGTTTTTAAATGGTTTTGAGCTGTAACTGTTAAGCGAGATGGGGGTATAAAACAATGTTTCAATTATTTTCCACACCTGAATGGTTTAATGGAATAGATATTATTTTTGATTGCATTAGCTTAGTTGTTGCTTTACTCATTGCAGGATTTAGTTGGAAAGTTTATCGAAGAAGTTCTGAAACAAAGTTTGGTTATTTCTCATTTGCCTTCTTTTTAGTTAGTTTGGGATTTTTGTCTAAGATTGCAGTACATGGACTTAATTATTATAATTCTTTTAGATTTGTGGCGACGAAAGCACTTTTGCCAGTTGTAGGTCATAGTGGAGTCGGAGTGAATTATTCTGACTTGTTTTTTAGAGTTGGATTCTTTGCCCATATGTTGACATTATTGGGGGCATGGTTATTGATTTACTTTATTTCACAGAAGGGAAGAGAACGGTTAAAGAAGTTTGATGAAACTACTCAAATCTTTTTATTCATTTATTTTATCGGTTTAATCTCAGTAGTTAGTAATCTTAAATATACTGTTTTTTATCTGACTGCAGTGGTGATTTTGAGTCTAATCGTGCTTAACTATTACAAAAATTATTTAAACAAAGGAACTTCTGCATCATTATTAGTAATGGTTTCGTTTTTGTTGATTTTAGCGAGCCAGGTTTTGTTTGTGTTTGTATTCCTGAACACGAATTTTTATGTGGGTGGTGAGATGTTGCAGTTACTAGGATTTTTGTTACTGCTTTATACTTATGTTAAAATAGTAAGGAAATAAAAAATGGGTTCAAGGAGGTCAAGGTTGGAATTAATCTTCGATATACTCCTAGCTATACAAAACAAAGGTGGAGAGATTAAGCCTACTCATTTAATGTATAAATCTAATCTTTCTCATAAATTATTAAATGCTTATTTAGAAGAGTTGATTAATAAAGAGATGGTTGAGATTGTTGATGTGAAGAAGAAGAAAACACTTTCTAAAGTTGTTACCATTACAGACAAAGGTATTGGTTTTTTAGCAGAGTTTAGAAGAATCAGAGAGTTTACAGAAGCTTTTGGTTTATAGAACTATTTTTAATTGAAAATAAAAAATAATTATAAAGTATAAGTTATTTGTCCGTTACTAACTCTATAATCATCTCTTGCTTCAATGACAGTTCCTGAAGGTAAGAATTGGGCGAGTAGTTCTAATCCGCTACTGATAATTTGTTTATCTTTTATTCCACAGACCATCAATGCTGAGGTGTCTTCATTCATTCTATTTAAAAAGAATTGGTCTAATCCTGTTTGGAGAATTGTTTCTGTTACTTCTTTGTCTGTGGGTCTAAAAATAACATCAAAGGTCGGACAAGAGATATAATTGTCATCAGTAACTGAAAGGAAATAACCAGGTTTGAATCCAATCATTAAATTTTGGGGAGATTTGGTACAAGTAAACATTGCCGATTTACTTTCTTCAAATCTTTCTTCTGAAACTTTTCCAGTGTAAGTCTCTGGTAATCTTCCAAGGAATTCTTGAACTTGTCCTACTGAATAACCCCAATATTCTTTAGTGTCTTCAAACAACTGAGGATTAGTATCTACAATTTTGGGAACTAGTCCAACTAAAATTTGATCATATTGTGATTCGTTTTTCATAATAAGTCTCACCAAGAATAAACTTAAACTTAGAATATTTAAATATTATTGATCTTTAGTCTAGGTGTTGTTTGTAATACAAAGAATTAAATAAAAAGAGTGTTTTTCTTGTAGATATGAAAAACAAACATGCAGGATTTTTAGTGATTGGGATTACTTTAGTATTCTTTTTTGTAGTGATGTCTTTCAATTATGCTTTAAAACAGATTGTAGATACTACTTGTACTCATGGGGTTGCTTGTCCGATGCATGCTACTGTTTTTACTCAAGAAGTTATTAGTTATGGCTTGATGGGTTTATTAATATTGGTTGGTTTGTTTATGATTTTCTTTATGAAAGATGAAACTATTGTTCAAGAGATGAAGAAGGAAGTTAGTGAAGAAGATAAACAAAAAAAGTTAGATAATTTAGATGATGAAGAACGAGGATTAATGAATATAGTCTTAAGGGAAGAGGGTTCAGTATTTCAAAGTTCTATTGTTAAAGAAACTAAATTAAGTAAAGTCAAAGTTACTAGAATTCTTGATAGATTAGAAGGGAAAGGGTTAATTGAACGGAAGAGACGTGGAATGAGTAATGTTGTTTTGTTGAAATGAAATTAATTTTGTTCAACCATGTAACAAATTTCTTTTAGAGGACCTATTAAAAAATAAGGTGTTCTTTCGCTGCCAAAGTAAAAATCAGTCCTTGTTGGACCCGTCAAACTATAACCGGTATCTAAAATCCCATCTTTAGTAAAATGCCAAAGATCATTGCCTGTAGGTCCAGTAACACTAAAACCAGTTGCTTTGTTTTGAGAATTTAAAATATCATTGCATGGCCCACTAATCCAAAATCCAGTTTTCCAGCGCATTCCTTCAAAATCCGTTGGAGGGACTCCAAATAAATCTTCAAGTCCAAATCCTTCTTTACGTTTTAGGGCCATAATCATCACAGAGAATAATTGATATATAAATTTAATTAAACAATAACATTTCTGGGTATTAAAGAGAGTTTTTAATCTTCTGAAACTAGTTTCACTACTTCTTTTATAAGCTGTTACAGTTATTGTTATGGGTACAATGAAACGAAACATAATTATTTTTGGATTAATGATGTTAACAGCTTTGTTTATTGTTGGCTGTTCTAGTAATGGAAACACTAACTCTGCAACCGCTACTTCAGAAGATAGTGGAGAATTAATAGAAATATCTGCAGATTCAATAACAACTACCATGCAAAAGTTTAATTATGATGCTAATGGTGTAGGAGTAACTTATTTCGCTGTCCGTGGTGGTGATGGTGAAATAAGAACCGCATTTGATGCTTGTGATGTTTGCGGTGGAGCTAAAGGTTACAAACAACAAGGTACAGACATCGCTTGTATAAATTGTGGTAAGGTGTTTAAGATTGATGGTTTAGGAACACAAAACAAAGGATATGGTTGTTGGCCAAGTTACCTTAGCCATAAGGTTGAAAATGGAAAAGTATTAATAAAGACTTCAGAATTAAAAGCTGGAGCATCTAGGTTTGCTTGAAAAAACAAAGAGGTAAAATAAAAAATGACCCATTTTGAAAAAGAAAATAATAAAGAAGGAAAACATGAACATTCAGTTCATAAAGAAAACCATACTGAAAAAAAGAAAGAACACAAAAAAATGAAAGATTCTTGTTGTGGGGGATTGAATAACTTTCAGAAGTTTTTAGCTGTTGCGGTGATAATTCAAGTAATCTTATTGATTTTTATTACTGTAAAGATTTCTGCACTTTCTGGAGTTGCAATGGGAACCGATGAAGTTGCTGAAGAACCAACTGTTGCTAAAAAAGAAGCACCAACCGCAGATATGAAATCATTAATTGATGATGATTCTGTTAAAGGAGATAAAGATGCACCAGTAACAATAGTAGAATTTAGTGATTATGAATGTCCATTTTGTACTAAGTTTTATGAACAGTCTTTACAACAAATCGAAAAGAATTATGTAGATACCGGTAAGGTAAAATTTGTTTACAGGGATTTTCCATTGGGCTTTCATCAGAATGCACAGAAAGCTGCAGAAGCTGCCGAATGTGCCGGAGAACAAGATAAGTATTTTGAGATGCACGATCTTTTGTTTGAGAAAGGAGTAGTTGGAGGAGTAAGTACTTTTAAACAATATGCTAAGGATTTAAAATTAGATACTACTGATTTTGATCAATGTTTAGATTCTGGTGAAATGGCCTCTGAAGTTCAGAAAGATTTCTCTGCTGGGCAACAGTTGGGAGTTTCAGGTACACCTGCATTTTTCATCAACGGAAAACTGATTGTAGGGGCTCAACCATATGCAGTATTTGAACAAGCTATTGAAGCAGCACTGAATGGTTAGGAGAAAAAAATGAAGAAAGAACTGAAAATTAAAGGAATGCATTGTAAAAGTTGTAAAATGTTAATCGAAGATGCCTTAGATGATTTAGGAGTGAAAAGCAATGTTGATAACGAGAAAGGAACCGCAGTGATTGAGTTTGATGAAAGTAAAATCACCCTAGAAGAAATCGAAAAAGTAATTGTGAAGGAAGGTTACCAGGTAGAATGAATAAACAGAAACAACAGAAGTTACTAAAATTTATTTTTTTTCTTTCTATTTTAGGAATTGTTCTGTCTGGTTATTTAACTTATATTCATTATTCAACATTAAGTAGTCCTTGTGACTTTAGTGAAACTTTCCAGTGTAGTTTGGTTAACCAAAGCAAATACGCAGAAGTTTTTGGAATACCAGTTGCGTTACTGGGGATGATGGGGTATTCATTTCTGGGTTTGGTTAGTTTGGTTTTGCTTAAAAGAAAGTTTCTGAGTAAAGTAAGGGCGAATAAGTTCTTAGGTAAATTAGTTTCTGTTCAGACTTTGTTTGTATTCTCAATCATTGCTTTGATTGTTTCATTATACTTAACCTATGCAGAGTTTTTTTTAATAAAAGCGATTTGCATCTGGTGTCTAATTTCTCAAATAATTATCTTGGTTATTGTTGGTTTCAGTTATAAAATCTTAAAATTAAATAAATTGGTGGAAGGTGATTAAAATTACATTAACAAAAAAGAAATTTAAGACAACCGGAATGACTTGTCCTAGTTGTGAAAAGATAATTGCAAAACAAGTTTTGGGGTTGGAAGGTGTGAAATGTATTGATGTTGATTATGCTACTGAAAAGGCAGAAGTGGAATTTGATGAAAATAAAACTAATTATTTGGAGATTAAGAAATCAATAGAAGAAAAAGGTTATCTTTGTGAAAATTTTGATGAAACTAAGGAAGGTGTTAAAAAGAAAACTAATTGGCTAAATTGGAGTCTTGCAGCAATTGGTTTTGTTTTAGTAATGTATTTTGCTTGGCAATTATATGGTAGAATTGAAATCCCGGCGATAAGCCAGAATATGGGTTATGGTTTACTATTTGTTGTGGGTTTACTTACCGGATTTCATTGTGTAGGGATGTGTGGTGGTTTTGTAGTTTCTTATACTGCTAAAGGTGTTAAAGAAGGAAAAAAACCGGCGAGATTGCATTTAAGTTATGGGGTTGGGAAAATAATTTCTTATACTGTAATTGGGGCTGCGTTTGGATTATTGGGAAGTATTATTGCTTTTACTCCTGCAATGAGGGGTTGGGCAGGAATTCTTGCTGGATTATTCTTAGTAATCTTTGGATTGAAAATGTTAAATATCTTTCCAGGATTAAGGAAATTTAAATTAGCAATGCCTCAGTCCTTGAACAAATTTGTAAGAAAAGAAAAGAAAGACCATTCTAATAGTCCTTTGGTGATTGGTTTACTTAATGGATTGATGATTGCGTGTGGACCATTACAAGCAATTTATATTATGGCTGCCGGAACTGGGAGTATGATCGAAGGGGCTAAACTGTTATTTGTTTTTGCTTTAGGAACCTTACCTGTAATGTTAGGATTTGGTTATCTGACTAGTGTGATTAGTCGGAAAGCAACACATAAGATATTGAAAGCTTCAGGAGTAATTGTTATCATTTTAGGATTAGTGATGATTAATCGGGGCTTATCTTTAACTGGAACCGGGTATGATTATAACTCATTAACTGCGGGTTTTGATTCGTTTGGTAATGGAGATTCAGTAACTGGCAACACAGAAAGTTCTTTAGTTTTCAAAGATGGTTATCAAGAAATTAGGATGGAAGTTAATCGTTATGGTTGGACTCCAGATAAATTTGTTTTGAAAAAAGGTGTCCCAGTTAAATGGATCATTGAAGGGAAGGAGATTAATGGTTGTAATAATGCAATCCAAGTTCCAAAATTGGGATTAAATTTTGATATTAAGAAAGGCGAACAAGTGATTGAATTTACTCCTACTGAATCTGGAACTATCTCTTGGAGCTGTTGGATGGGTATGATTCCTGGAGTGTTTATTGTTAAAGATGAAGTTGATAGTAATTCCGTAGGTCAAGCTTTAAATGAAGTTGAAGTTCCCGAAGGCGGAAGTTGTGGCTCTGGTGGAGGGGGCTGCGGTTGTGGAGGATAATAAAATGAAGAAAGTTATTTTAAGTTTAGGTGTTTTATTGATGATCTTTTTAGCAAGCTGTTCCAGTATTACTGGAAAAGCAACCGATTCTCCAGGAGAATTAGATGGTTTTGCACAATGTCTTACAGATAAAGGAGCGAAGATGTATGGTACAGAATGGTGCTCACATTGTAAAAATCAAAAAGCTTTGTTTGGAAAATCTTTTCAGTATGTAGATTATGTTGACTGTGATCGAAGCAAGCAAGTGTGTGCCAATGCAGGAATCAAAGGATATCCTACTTGGGTGATTGATGACGAAAATTATCCAGGTGAACAGAGTTTGGAAAAATTATCTTCCTTAAGTGGTTGTGAACTTATAAAATAAAGAATCTTTGTTTAACAGAGAGAATACCATAAAATTTATATGGTTTCGAAAGATATAATAAAATAATTAGAGGCATAATAAATGAAAAAAACTGATATAAAGATTGGTGGAATGACTTGTGCTAGCTGTGCGAAAATAATTGATAAGGCATTAAACAAAGAAAAAGGAGTTAAATTGGCCACTGTTAATTTTTCTACTGAAAAGGCCGCAATTGAATTTAACCCAAAAATTACTGATGAACAGAAACTGATTAAGACAATTAAAAAGAAAGGGTATTCTGGTTATATTTCTAAAGGTGAAGATTTTAAGAAAGAGCAAAAACAAAGTAAAGAAGTATTATATAAATTAAGAAATAAAGTTATTCTTTCGGCAGTATTTGCAATTCCTACATTCATTTTAGGAATGTTCTTTATGAAAACTCCGTTGTTTGCATTTCAAGATTATTTGATGTGGATTTTAGCTACACCAATTCAGTTCTACGTGGGTTGGCAATTTTATCAAGGAAGCTGGATGGCTCTTAAAAATAAATCTGCTAATATGGATTCTTTGATTGCTTTGGGAACTTCTGCGGCTTACTTTTATTCTGTGTACGTGGCATTATCTGGAACTGGGCATCAATACTTTGAAGCTTCTGCCGTATTAATTACGTTAGTAATCTTTGGAAAATATTTGGAAGCAAAAGCGAAAGGGAGAACTTCGGAAGCTATTTCTAAATTAATGAAAATTGGTGCAAAAACTGCTACAGTGATCAGAAATAGAAAAGAAATGAAACTCCCTATTGACAAAGTACAAGCGGGAGATATTGTTATTGTTAAGCCCGGAGAAAAAGTTCCTGTCGATGGTGTTATTACAGAAGGTCATTCTACGCTTGATGAGTCTCTTGTTACTGGAGAAAGTATTCCTGTTGAGAAGAAGAAAGGAGATGGAGTTATTGGGTCCACAATTAACAAAGTGGGAAGTTTTAGATTTAAAGCCACTAAAGTTGGTAGTGAGACGACCTTGTCTAGAATTATTAAATTGATTGAAGAGGCACAAACTAAGAAAGCACCAATTCAGAGATTCGCAGATTCTGTATCAGCGTACTTTGTACCTATTGTTATTTTTATTGCTTTGGTTACTTTTACAGTTTGGTTTTCGATTATAAAAGCAGAAGTTGGTTTTGCGATCATTGCTGCGGTAGCAGTGTTAGTTATTGCTTGTCCTTGTGCATTAGGTTTAGCCACCCCTACTGCGATTATGGTTGGAACTGGTAAAGGAGCAAAACGAGGGATTTTAATCAAAGGTGGAGACGCTTTAGAGACTGCACACAAATTATCTTATGTCGTTTTTGATAAAACTGGAACAATTACTAAAGGCCAACCAGAAGTTACAGACTTAGTTGTAAGTAAAGGATTAACTGAAAACAAACTATTAGAAATTGCTGGCAGTATTGAAAACAGTTCTGAACATCCTTTAGCAGAAGCAATTGTTAATAAGGCTAAAGCTAAAAAAATTAAACTGAAAAAGATTACTGGCTTTAAAGCGATTACCGGAAAAGGCGTTAAGGCTAAAGTTAGTGGGAAAGAATATTATTTGGGTAATTTAAGATTGATGAATGAACGAAAAGTTAGTTTACCTACCTTCAAAAAGAGGATTGAAACTTTAGAAACTGAAGGTAAAACTGCAATGGTTCTTGCTGAAGGAAAGAAATGTTTGGGTGTTATCGCGGTTGCTGATGAGATTAAAGAAGACTCACCTAAAGCGATTAGGGCTTTGCAGAAATTAGGGATAAGGGTCTACATGATTACTGGAGATAATGAACGGACAGCCAAAGCAATTGCTAAACGGGCAGGAATCAAGAATTTCTTTGCAGAAGTTTTACCTGGAGAGAAAGCTAAACACGTTAAGAAATTGCAAAGGAAAGGTAAGGTTGCTGCGGTTGGTGACGGTATTAATGATGCTCCTATGTTGGCGCAAGCAGATATTGGTATTGCTATGGGTTCAGGAACAGATGTAGCAATGGAAACTGGTAGCATTGTTTTAATGCGAGATTCTTTGTTAGACATTCCTAAGGCAATTAAGTTGAGTAAGATGACTATGGCGAAGATTCGTCAGAATATGTTTTGGGCTTTGTTTTACAATGTTTTGGGAATTCCAATTGCTGCAGGAGTATTATATCCTTGGACTGGATGGTTACTTAGTCCGATGATTGCTGGTGGAGCAATGGCTGCTAGTTCGGTTTCGGTTATTACTAATAGCTTATTGCTGAAAAGAAAAAGATTGTAAGAGAAAAAAAGAAAAAAAATTAATTTTTTGCTGCAACTTTCCCAATCCAAATAGCAGCTATAACTGCTAAAATGGTTACAAAGATTGCATAGACCCATGGGCCACCAGAAGATAGTGTGCATAATGCTCCCGCACCTTCTGAACCACACGGACCAATAAACAATGCTTTAATAGCATCATTCCACGCTAAAGCTGCGACTAAACCAAAAGCGGCAATCATTAACGCATATATTTTTTCAGTAACGTCTTTTTTCATTTATTTTACCCCTAGTTATTTTTATTAATAACCTTTCTTTCTTTATAAATCTCTCTAATTATTCACCTGTGGATATTATTTAACACCAACTACAAGATTTTTTTAATTTCTTTTCTTGATTCTTCTTTTCATTACACAAATCACAATAATCTATGGCTTCTGAATCTTTTTTCATTAAGGTTTTATCACAAAGTTCGCATACATCTTTCATTTCAATCACCTCTTTGGATTTTGTTTTGTTTTTTCCATTTTATTTTTTTCCCAGGAGAACTAGATTGGTTTTTTTCTTTTGGGTTGTTATTGTCTTTACAATAAATTTCCCATCTTTCTTTTAATTCTTCACAAGATCCACAAAAACTAAGATCCCTTTCTTCTATATTTACACCACAAACATTACAAGTCATTTTGATCACCTCTAGTTAACGATAGTTAATTTATTATTTAAATGATATGAACTAGGGTGAAATGAGTAATGAAATATGCATTAGTTGGGATTCTAACTGATTTTGTGTTAACAAAACTTTATATAAAGATATTATTCTTGAAAGAATATGTTAATTGCAGGAATCGATGAAGCTGGCCGTGGTCCGGTTTTAGGGCCATTAGTAATGGCAGCAGTAGTTGTAGATGAATCTGGAGAAGAGGAGTTAAGGGGGTTAGGGGTGAAAGATTCTAAACTTTTGACTAAAGAGAAAAGAGACGAATTATTTGTTAAAATAAGAAAGATTGTAAAAGATTTTAGAGTAGAAGTGATTGAGCCAGATGCCATAGACCTTTCTCTTGAAGAAGTAGGTACTAATTTGAATTGGTTGGAGGCAGATACTTCGGCGAGATTAGTCTCAGAGATGGAAGTAAGTAAAGTGATTGTTGATTGTCCGAGTGTTAATGTCGGGGCGTATCGAGATTATTTCTTTGAGAAGTTAACTGGAACAGCCAAAGAAGCCGAATTAGTAGTTGAACACAAAGCAGATCTGAATTATATTTCTGTGGCTGCAGCATCAATTGTGGCGAAAGTGGTTAGAGATGATATTTTGGCAGGAATGAGAGATAAGATTAAGATAGATTTTGGTTCAGGTTATATGTCAGATCCTAAAACTCAGAAGTTTTTGAAAGAGTATCATGAAGAGTATGCTGATTTGTTTAGGAAACAATGGCAATCATACAAGAATGTGGTTGAAGGAAAGAAGCAAAAGAAACTGGGTGAATTCTGATAATTTTAGTCTTAGGTAGAGAAACTATCTGGACAATAATTTTTTAAACACTGAACTTATTCTTCTAGTAATGGTAGTGTTTAATAATGTAAGAAAAGAGGATTTAGTTAAATTAAAGAAAGAAGGTTTTTTAGAAGAGGAGACCAAAAGTATCTATGAGGAAGTTCGATTGAGGAAAGAAGGAGTAGTATTAATTCTTTATAATTCCGGAAAATTATTGTTACAAGGGAAATCTCTGGAGAGGGAAAAAGTTGCTAGAGAATTGAAGAAAAAAGGATTTTATCCCAGTATTGAATTGACCAGATTTAGAAGAGAAGAAGGAACAATTATTGGTTCAGATGAATCTTTGAAGGGCGATACTTTTGGTGGGTTGACAGTTGCTGGGGTGAAGGCTAATGCTAAGGAACGGTTGAAATTAAAAGAATTAGGCGTAGCAGATAGTAAGAAGTTGGCCGATAAAGAGATTTTAGTGATGGCTGGAGAGATTAGGAAATTAGTTAGTTGTGAGGTCTTGAGTGTTTTTCCAGAAGATTATAATCAGCGAGTGGGGAAAGAAGGGTTAACGAGTTTAATGAATCGGTTGCATAAGGAAGTTTATGAGTATCTTAAACCGGGAGTGCATGTTGTAGATAAGTATCCTGGTTGTGCTGTTGGAGAGATTAAGGAAGAGAAGGCCGAAGATAAATATGTAGAAGTAGCAGCGGCATCTGTGTTGGCTAGAGCAGCAGCCTTGAAGCAATTAGATGGGTTGAGTGTTAAGGCGGGTTTTCCTTTGCCTAAGGGAAGTAGTCATGTGAAATTGGCATTGCATGAAGCGAAGGAGCGAGGGTTGGATTTTTCTAAATTTGTTAAAGTTCATTTTAAGAATGTTACAGAATTTTTGTGATCTTGAAAATAGTGTTAATTCATTTTTTTTATGTAAAATTAAAAAATGTCCTTCCCAATAAATTTATATAAAATTGAAACTTTTTAATGGGCATGGCAGAAGCACTTATTGTAATTGATATGGCTGAAGGATATATGAAAGACACTAGTAGTTCGAAAAAGGTTATTAGTAATATATCTAAATTGATTCAAGCATTTAAGAAAAAAGGTAACAAAGTTATTTTATCAATGCCAAAGTTTGATAGCAAAAGAAAGAATCCGGTGATGATTCGACTTTGGGGTGAAGAGTTCAAAGATGATCCTGAGAGTCAAAAACTTGTAAAAGAATTATCCAATTTCAAATTCGATAAAAAGATAGAAAAAGTGGAATATAGTGGTTTTTATAAAACTGATTTGGAGAGATATTGTAAGAAACATGACATAACTAATTTATATTTTACTGGTGTTTTTTCTGGTTGTTGCATTTTTTTTAGTGCAGTTGATGCTGCTTATAGGATGATTCAACCACATCTTGTTACGGATGCTTCTGGTGCACCTAAAGGTAAATTAATCAATAAATCTTGGCATCAAGATACAATTAAGCGTTTCAAGCTGATGATTGGACCCGCAATTTCAACTAAGAAACTTATTGATAAAATGAAGTAAGGCGTTTTTGTAAAGAGTTCTAAGAGATAACAAGTTTTATAAAATCTGGATGAGTAGTTATTGGTATGGAACAATCAGAAGGAGGACAGCAGCCCCAGATGACTGAAGAGCAGAGGAAAGAGCTAGAAGAAAAGTTAAAAGATATGTCTCCTGAAGAGATTGCAGAATTACAAAAGCAACAGTGTATCTTCTGTCAGATTGTTTCTGGAAAAATTCCTTCTAAGAAAATTTATGAAGATGATATTTGTGTTGCAGTTTTAGATATTAATCCAGCAACTATTGGTCATGTGTTATTGATGCCCAAAGAACACTATATGATTATGCCTCAAGTTCCTGAAAATATTTTAGGTCATGTGTTCATGGTAGCCAAGCATATTTCTCAAGCAATGTTAAGGAAGTTAAAAGTTGAAGGGACAAGTGTTTTTGTAGCTAATGGCTTTGTAGCTGGGCAGAAAGCTCAACATTTCTTGGTTCATGTCATTCCACGAAAAGGAAATGATGGATTATTAAACATTCATGAGAAATTAGTTGACAAGGAATTATTAGATAAAACAAGAAATGTGCTAATAGATAAATTAGGTGGGAAAGTAAAAGAAGATCCCAAGAAACCTAAGGTTGAAGAAAAACAAGAAGAGAAAGTAGTGGAGAAAGAAGAAGAAAGGGAAGTAAAAGAAGTTGAAAAACAGGTAGAGGAGAAAGAAGAACCTGCTGAGAAAGAGAAAGAAGAAGGTTATCGAGAAGTGTTGGATCGTTTTGTAGAAGAGAAGTTTGAACCTGGTGATTCTAAGGATTCTAAGGATTCTGAAGAAGAAAAAGATGAAGATCAAGACAATAGTGAAGATGATAAAGATGATAACAAAACTGATAATGAAAAAGATGAAGCTGTAGATTTAGATGATATTGCTAATTTATTCAAATAAAATAAAACAAAAAAATAAAACAAATGTGCTGAAAAATCAAAGATTTTTGGCACACCAAAATTACCAGGAGGTAATTTAAGTGAAATGCGAATATTGTGAGATTGCCAAAGGGAAACTGCAAGGAGAGAAGATTTATGAAGATAAGAAGATAGTGGCAATTCTCAAAGAAACCGCAGTTACTCATGGACATGTAGTTGTTTTTCCTAAAAAACATTATGTAATCATGGAGATGGTTCCGGATAGTTTGATCAATTATATTTTTAATGTAGCTAATAAATTGAGTGTAGCTATTTTTGAGTCATTAGGGGTGCAGGGAACAAACATTATTGTACAAAATGGAACTGGAGCTGGGCAAAAAACCCCCCATTTTTCTGTAGAAATAATTCCGCGTAGAGAAGAAGATGGTTTGCAATTAGACTGGAAACCAAAACAATTACTGGAAGAAGAGATGGATTTAGCCTTTACAACCTTGAAAGGAGAAGGAAATAAATTTTCTGAGATTGTAGGAAAAGATCAAGGCCAAGACCAAGAAGAAGAAAAGGAAGTTGTAATCGATGATGCGAAAACTGACACAGAAGCTGTTTTGGAAAAGAAAGATGAAGAGAATTATTTGTTAAAATCCTTAAATAAGATCCCTTGATTTTGTTACTGTAGTGAGTAAGGGATTGCTGTTTTTATCTACATAATATTTATATAACGGGTATTCTTGGAGGATAATATGGAAGAGATTAGATTTTATCCTCTGGATATAAACTATAAAATTCAGGAAGGTAAAACTTATGTGTACTTGTATGGGAGAAGGGATTCTGGTAAGCGGGCCTGTATTAAAGATGGGAGTTTTATTCCTTATTTTTTTGCAGAAGCAGGAGATGTTACTGTTCTTCAAGAGATAGTACGAGGGCTTAAGGTAGAGGGAAGATATGAAGTAGTGCGGGCATTAAAAACCGAGATCACAGAGAGGATTTACAGAGGCAAGGTTCGAAATTTGTTGAAGATTTATACTAATACTCCAAAACAAATATCTCCGTTGAGAAAAGAACTAGAAACGTTTCCTGGGGTGAAGTGCTATGAACATGATGTTAAGTATACTCACAATTATTTGAGGGAGAAAGGAATAATTTTAGGAAGACAAATAAAAGTTAAAGGAGAGTTAGTAAATGAAAGAAGCAAAGTCCCAGTGTGGATGGCTTCAGAGATGAGTTTAGATGAATCAGAGAGTATTAAGGATCCAAGAATTCTTTCTTTTGATATTGAAACTTATAATAAGGAAGGAAAGGTGATGATCCCCGAGAGGAATCCAATCTTAATGGTGGCTTTTTATGGGATGGATGGAGAAGTTCCTTTCAAAAAAGTAATTACTTGGAAAAAATTTGAAACTAAAAAAAATTATATTGAATTTGTTGAAGATGAAGGGATCTTAATCAAAAGATTCAAGCAGGTTATTGAGGAATATAAACCAGATATTTTAACAGGATATTTTACGGATGGGTTTGATTTTCCTTATTTAGAAGTAAGGGCCAAGAAACAAAGGATCTCTTTAGATATTAATTTAGATTATTCTAGTTTAAATTTTGGTAAAGAAGGAACTGGAGTTTTAATTAGAGGGATTTCTCATGTGGACATCTTTCAGTTTATTAGAAATGTTTATTCTAAGGGTTTAGAAACAAATACCTTAGATTTGAATAGTGTTGCTAGTGAGATTTTGAATGAAGGAAAGAAAGATGTTGATTTAGATAATTTGGCTAATGTGTGGGATGAGAAGCCGGAAGAATTAGAAGAATTTTGTGAATACAATCTTCATGATGCTTATGTTACTTATGAATTATGTTTAAAGTTGATGCCGGAGATGTTAGAGTTGGTGAAATTGATTGGTTTACCAATATCTGAAGTTACGAGAATGCCATTTTCTAGATTAGTGGAGAATTATATTCTACGTCGGGCTAAAGAAACTAATGTTTTGGCAGCTAATAGGCCTGCATATGACGAAATAAAAGAGCGAAGAACGAAAACTTACAAAGGGGCTTATGTTGTTGAACCTAAACCAGGATTGTATGACAATTTAGTTGTTTTTGATTTTAGATCTTTATATCCTACAATAATTGCAGCCCATAACGTTGGTTTAGATACTCTTCGATGTGAATGTTGCGAGGGGAAAGATGTAGTTCCAGAATTAGGTTATTGGTATTGTAAAGAGAAAAAAGGATTTTTACCTTTAGTGATTGAGGGATTGATTTCTAGGCGGTTGAGAGTTAAGGAGATGATGAAGGGGAATAAAGATGAGTTGTTGAAGGCAAGAAGCATGGCGTTGAAATATTTAGCCAATTCGTTTTATGGTTATCTTGGTTTTTTTGCAGCAAGGTGGTATTGTTGGGAGTGTGCTCAGTCAGTAACCGCATATGCCCGAGATTATATTCAACGAACGATGTCCAAGGCTGAAGAGAGAGGTTTTGAAGTTGTTTATGGAGACACAGATAGTTTATTTGTAAAACTAAATGATAAAAGTGTTGAGGATGCTAAGGAGTTTATGGAAGAAATTAATATAGATCTTCCTGGACAGATGGAATTAGAATATGAGGGTTTTTTTCCCAAAGGGATATTTGTTGCTCTTAAATCAAGAGAAGGGGGCGCGAAGAAGAAATATGCCTTACTTTCTGATAAAGGAGATATTAAGATTACTGGCTTTGAATTTGTGCGGCGGAATTGGTCAGAAATTGCTAAATCAGTTCAAGAGAGGGTACTAAATCAAATATTAAGAGAAGGAGATGTAGAGGGAGCTTTTGATTATGTGAAAAAGATTATTAAGAAATTGAGATCCAAAGAAGTAGAGATAGATAAAGTGATGATTCATACTCAATTACAGAAGCCTTTAGAAGAATATGATGCAATTGGACCTCATGTTAAAGTAGCTCGAGATATGTTAGCCAAAGGTTATGAAGTTAGAGAGGGAATGGTAGTAGAGTATGTAATCTGTGAAGGGAAAGGTTTGGTTAGGGATAGAGCCAAAATGATTTCAGAAGTTAAGGAAGGAGATTATGATGCAGAATATTATATTGGTCATCAAATTATTCCAGCAGTTTCTAGTATTTTTGCAGTTTTGGGATATAATGAAGAAGATTTAGTTAGTGAAAGTAGTCAGAAGGGATTAGGGGATTTTTTTTGAATTTAATTTTATTTAGATAATTTTATATAAGTGGTTATTTCTATTTTATTATATGAAAGTTGGGGGCCAAGCTGTTATTGAAGGAGTAATGATGAGGAATAGGGAGAAGTTAGCGGTAGCAGTGAGATTAGAGAATGGTCAAATAAAAGTGAAAAAGTCTTCTTCCAAGAACATGCCGAAGATTTATGACAAGCCATTTATTCGAGGAGTTGTAGGATTGGTTTATATGCTTCATGATGGAATCGGTTCTTTGGTTTGGAGTGCTAATCAACAAGTAGAAGAGGAAGAAAAAATCGAGGGCAAGGAGATGGTGTTTACTTTAATTACTTCTTTTTTGTTGGCGTTGGTTATTTTTGTAGGAATTCCTTTTGGCTTAGCTTATTTAGTTTCTAATAAAGGATTTTGGTTTCATGTAGTGGATGGGGTGTTGAGAGTGGTGTTATTTGTTGGTTACCTTGGAGCAATTTCCTTTATGAAAGATACTCAGAGATTGTTTGAATATCATGGTGCAGAACATAAAGCAGTAAATTGTCATGAGTCTGGAGAATTATTATGTCGGGCCAACGCTAGAAAACATTCAAGGTTTAGTCCGAGATGTGGGACTTCATTTATTTTTATAGTGTTAGTTTTGTCAGTGTTGTTGTTTTCTTTAATTGGAGGTTCTTGGGTAGTGAGGTTGTTAAGTAGGGTTTTGTTAATTCCAGTGATTGCAGGGATTGCTTATGAACTGTTGAGATTAGGAGATAAGTTTAAGGAAAGTAGATTGATGAAAACTTGCATCGCTCCAGGATTATGGTTGCAAAGAATGACTACTCGGGAACCAAATGATGAACAATTGGAAGTAGCAATTAGGGCCTTAAAGGAAGTTGTTAAATAATTATATCACTTGGTTTTTCTATTAATCGATTTAGAAAAAGAAAAATTTGATTAAAGATATCTAGCTCCTAATTCTGCAACTCTGCTTCGTTCTCCTTTCTTTAGAACAACAGTTGAAAACGGATCTCTACCCAATAATTTTTTTGTGGTAGTTACTAGGCCATTATTAGTTTCATCAATATAAGGTAGGTCTACTTGATAAGGATCTCCAGAGAGGATTATTTTAGAACCTTCTCCAGTTCTAGTTACTAATGTTTTGGCTTGGGCAGGAGTAAGATTTTGAGCCTCGTCTACAATGATAAATGTTTTAGCAAGGTTTCTTCCCCGCATGTAAGTGGGAGGTGCAAGAACAACTTTTCCTTCTTTTATCAAATGGTTCAAACCATCTTCATCAAAACCTTCCATTTTCTTTCTCATTGAAGAAGAATAGATTACTTTGGCAGCATCCCAAACCGAACCCATATATGGGCCAATTTTTGCTTCTAATGAGCCAGGCAGATATCCAATATCTTCACCAATTGTTGCAACTGGTCGGATTATAACAATTTGATCGTATTTTTCTTCTTTAATAGTTTTTTGTAATGCAGCTGCTAAAGTTACGATAGTTTTTCCAGTTCCAGCTTTTCCAAGAACTGTGCCGATTTCTATTTCATCATTTAAACAGAGATCCATCAAATAAGATTGTTCTTTGTTTCGGGGTCGAATGCCATAGGCACCTCTTTGGCTCCGATCTAGAAGAGTTCTGAGTTCAGCATTAATTCCTCTGTCGAGGTATTGTATTAATAGTGAATCTCCTTTTACATGAAAGAATTGATTGTGAAAAAAACTTAATGGTTCTTCCTCTGTGGATGGTTGCATAATAGTCAAATCTTTTTTTGATAAAGTGATTGAATTCTTAGCCCTTAATTCTTCTACATTTTGGGCTTCTAGTTGAATACTTTCATTTAATCTTAAGAATTCATGGAGACTTTTAACTTCACGATCATGTTTATATGATTGGACGGTGTGGCCCATAGCCCTGGCCCAAATTCTTAGGTTCCTATCGTTGGAAACTAAAACCATCGGGTTGTTGGGATCTTTTTGGCCTTCATGGGACAAATATTTAAGTAAGTGGGGGTCAGCTTCTTCATCTTTTCCTACCCTGATGTCCATACCTACAAAGTGTAAGTTCCCTAGGCCTTCTCCTAAGGGAATAGACCCTTTAACAAATTCTTCATCAAATCCCTCGGTGGGTCTTTGATCAAGGATTTCTTCTAAAGTTCTACTAGCTTCTCGAGAACTAACATTTACATCATCATTTCCTTTTTTGAATTTATCAAGCTCTTTGAATACAGCTCCATGAAGATAAATATCATGTTCTTCAAAAGAGAATAAGGACCGAGGATCTCTTAGGAGAACGTTTGTATCTAATAAAAATCGTTTAACCATGGAATTTACCAGCCTCTAATGTTATGCTCTCTAAGTTTTTCCTCAGTTGTTTTTGTAACCGATTATATTCCAAGAAAACTTTGAATTGTGTTTTTCTGAAAGGATCTGGTTTTTCATTAAAATAACTTTTTGACCCTTCTAGAATTGCAGAACCAACTAAATCAAATCTTCTTTTTAAATAAAGTTGAGCAACATAATTTTCAATAGTTCCTCTAACAATTTGATGTTCTCCTAAGTCTATTTCTTGAGAGCGAGAGAAATAATCTGCTTTAGTTCGTTCAATTTCTTTTTGCGGAGTCAAGTCGGGATTTAATAGATGGGCTAGATTATAAAAAATAATTCTGGTTGCTTCTTGAAATAATCTTTTAGCGTCTCGATGATGTTCGAATTCTGAACCACGGCGACTCAACCAGTGTTTACTTAGGTCAGTTAATACAGAAGTAGCGTAAACTTTTCCAATCTCTTCGGGAGATAGACCTTCCCAAGAGGTTCCATCGAAATCAGTATATCCTCCAGTTAAAACTTTTAAAGATAAATGGAGATCAGTTTTTAAACCATTATTTTCAAATTTTTCAGTGATATAATCTTCGGAAGAATCTTCTCTGGTGTATACTTTCATTACTACCTATTCAGGGATAAACTTATTTAAACATTCTCATCATGAAATATATGGTTTGGAGAATATTCTTAGAATATCCGGCTTACGCCTTCTTCTTTAGTGATTCTAATTATATTTTCAACAAAACTTTCGATCTTGGGTTCGTGGCTAACTAGGAGGGTTTGTTGAAGATTTAGTTTTTCTAGAACATCACGAACTTTGTCTAATTGTTCAGAAGAGAAACCGTCTGTTGGTTCGTCAAGGATAATCAGGTCTTTAGTTTTAATATTGTGGATGATTTCATTAATCACTTTGTTTAAGGCAAGACGGTAAGCAAGAGATGCAGAGGTTCTTTCTCCCCCACTAAGGCTATTGAAAGCAACTTCATAACCATTATGTTCGATGATGGGAGTGAAGGAATCATCCAATCTAGAGTAGATGTTTTCATCTTCAATAAGGATAGAGAACCATTCTTGAAATAAGGAATCAAAAGTTTGGTGGATTTTAGTCATAACTTGCTTTTCAATAGTGTAAGTTAGATTGAGGAAAAATTCACTGAGCCAATGACGAAGGTCTTTTAATCTAAGGAGTGACGATTTAAGTTGTTTTAATTTGGAGAGGTCTTCTTCCATCAGAGATATTTGTTGTTGGAGGTGATTTACTTTTGTTTGTACTGTGGCTTGTTCTAATGAAAGGTTTTTTTCTTTATTATTTATTCCATCAAAAAGGAACTTTTGTTCTTTAATTAACTCAGTAAGATCTGGATTGTTTTTGATAAGTTCTGTTAAGTTGGTTTGTTGTTGTTCTAGGTGAGATAATTGTTGTAATAATTTATTTAGTGTAGAGTTAGTTTCAAGAAGATTATTTTCAAGATTATTCTTTCTTATGAGCTGGTGAATGGAATTTTTCTTATTTTCAATTTCTTGAGTTATCTTTTCGGGGTTAGACTTGTTTAGTTCTTCCAAACCTTTGATTAAGGAGTTATTTTGTTTTACTAATTCTTGGAGCTTTTCTTTCTTTTCATCTAATGAGGAGGATTTTTCTTTAAGGATGGCAAGTTCTGTTTTTGTTCTGCCGAGGGAGGTTTCTTTTTTTGTCAAGAGCTCTAAGTTATGATTATTTTCAAGGAACTTTTCTTGTAAATTTGTCTTTTTTTGATCTAAGTCAGATAACATATTATCTGTTCGAGAAATTCGATCTTCTTCTTTTTGGGAGATGTTATCTTTATGATCTTGAGAAACTTCTTGTAGGCAAGTAGGACATTGGTCTAATCTGGAGATGTTTTCTTTAGTTTCTTTGGCTTGTTGGTTTAAGGCAAAAGTTTTATGATAAAGTTGGCTTAATTCATTAAGGTTTTCTTGGATGGTTTCTTTCTTTTCAAGGAAAGAGGATTTATTTTGAAGTTCTTTTTCTAAGAGGAATTGTTCTTGTTTTTTTTCTTCATATAATTTCTTAGTTTGATCAAAATTTATGATCTCTTGCTGGATGTCAGACACTTGATCTTGACAGTTCTGAATTTTTGTTTCTAAAGTTGTTTTTTTAGTTATATTGGAACGTTGTTGTTGTTCTAATAAGGCAAGTTGTTGATTAAGCTCTTCTAATGAAGGAAACGAGGGGAATTGTTGGATATCTTTAGAAAGTTGTTGTTGTTTTTGTTGAGATAGTTGGGATTGCTCTTTCTTTTCTTTGATTAGAGAACGGGCGTTTTCTAATTCGTTTTTTAGTTTAAGGGAGTTCTTATTTTTCTCTTCAAATTCTTCAATCTGAGATTTCTTATTAATTATTTTTTCTTTTAGTTCTTTAATTTGGGAGAGCAAAGAGGTGTTTTGTGTTTCTAATTCTTCTTTTTGGACGATTACTTCTTGGTGTTGTTTTTGTTTTTGTTCAAAATTTTCTGTTTTGGTATCTAAGATTGTAGATTTTATTTTAATTTCTTTAAGATAATAATAAATGTTTTCACGAATCTTTTTGTATTTATCTACATTGAAAATTTTTCTGAGAGTATCTAAGCGTATTTCTGGATGTTCTTGGAGAATTAATTTCATTTCTTCTTGGGGTGTGTAGACCGTGTAACGGAAAACATAATTTTTGTTTTTGTTAAGGGATTCTTCAGGATATCCAAGCAGGGAAATGATTTCGGCCTTTAACTCTATGGGCATGAGGTCTTTTTTAGTAGAGTTAACGATTAGATGGCCCGCGGTTTGTTTGATACTATCTTTGCTTTTTTTAAGAGAACGTTTGATTGTTATTGGTTTGTTTTCTATTTCAAAAACTAGTTCTACAGATCCTTCAGTGGATCCTTTTCTAAGAAGAGATTCGGCAGGAAGATCTGGTCTGGAGGTGCCAAAAAGAGCGAATTCTATGGCCAATAAGATGGTAGATTTTCCAGAACCAATGTCTCCAGAAAGGAGAGTTGAACTTTTACTCAATTCTAATGTTTGGTCTATGTATGAGCGAATATTTTGAAGTTTTAGACTCTTAAGGATCATGAGTTATTTTGAGTTGAAGAGATTTATATATATTGTTGTGGTGAAAGAATTATCGCTGAGATATAGAGATTAGGGTATATTCTTTCTAGTGAGGGAATGTTTATTAAATTGAAAGATTTGATTAAAGTATGGTTGATTTAAGGGAGATTAAAATTAGTGATTTAATTGGTTTAAATATAGGATTTTTTACTCCGATGAATGGGGGTAAGACCCGAGCCATGGTGGGAGAATTAGAGAGAACCATCCATTCAGGATTTAATGCGGTAGCTTATAATCCAATAACCAATAAAAGAGATGGAAGTTTTTTGGTGGTGGATGGGAGATATAAGTTTCCCGCAATTCAAAAAGAAAATATTACAAGTATTAAAGATGATTTAGAAAGACGTAGGGAGATAATCTTTTCTAAAAAAAGGAGATATTCTGGAGAAAATGGAAAGATAAATGTAATGGGAGTTATGCACACTAAATTTACCCCTTTGGTTGCATATGGGGTAGATGAATTAAATTTATTTTGTTTAACAGAAAAAGATACTGAAGAGGTAGTAGAATTTATGCAATGGAGTAAGAGAAATGAATTTGTGGGTTTGTTTTCTGGGTTGTTACATGATTTTAGACATCGCAAGTTTGGTTATGTTAATTTGGCGTATGATCGGATGGATATTCGTCAGGAAAAGAAACCGGTTTGTAAAGCAGTTCATGGAAAACAATGTGGGAAACCAGCAATCCATACTCAAAGACTGTGGTCTTTGGATTTTGCCAAAGAGTTAGGATTGGGAGATTATCTCGATGAAATGGAAATATTTGATTATGCCACTAAAGAAGGAGAGATTGTTTGCGGTCAGTATGTTCCTGCCCCTTTCTTTGATAAAACTGTTAATGTAGAAGATACCGGAAATGGTGAGCTTATTTATTTGCCAGTTTGTGATAGTTGTGCAAGGGTTCCATTTAAAGAAGAGGTGTTTGAAAATTATCGTTCTTTTGCTGAAGGATTAAAACCTATTGTTGAAATGGAAGGGTTAGAAAATGAAGTGGTTAAGTTTTTGTTGGGAGAGAACTGGATTAGAAAAGTTAGGGATGATAAAGGGAATGTTATCGGTAGGGAAGCAGTTCCATTTTACAGAAATTCTTTAGGTGGTTTTAGTCCGTTGGAATGAGGAGAGGTTATTCTTAGTATTCAATACCTTTTCTTGCTTCTAATCCCTTATCAAAATAATGCTTATGCAGTTTCATTTCGGTGACTAAGTCTGCAACATGAATGAATTCTAAGGGAGCATTTCTGCCAGTGAGAACTAATTCAACATGATTTGGTTTGTTGGCAATAAGATTAAGAACCAATTCAAGATTAATGAAATCAAGAGATGCAGCTACATTTATTTCGTCAAGTATTACTAATTGATGATTTCCGGCCATAACTATTTCAAGAGCTTTTTGGAAAGCTTCTTCTACATAATCACATTGGATGTCATCGTTAAGAAAACAATAACGGCAAGAACCACAACTAATAGCGTCTCTAACATAATGATAATCTGGACTAAAACGATTGTAATTAGAAATCTTGATTTGCTTTTTTTGTTTAATGCAAGGACGGCCAAATTGAATCATTTCTATGTTGGGAAGGTAATTAATAGAAGAGATAAATTCTCCAGTGTAAGCTCCCCCTTTCATGAATTGGACCATACAAACTTTAAAACCTTGCCCAATAGCCCTGAGGGCTAAACCTAAAGAGGCAGTAGTTTTTCCCTTACCGTCTCCAGTGTAGATGTGAACTTGGCCAGTTCTTGTCATTTTTTAAGTTATGGACAAACGTCGAGGCACGGCGCGTAGATGAGGTTTCAAAACATCAACCTCATGCGCCTCCTTTGGCCCTCACGTTGTCCTAATTGTTTATATTTTCAAAGATTGCAGGTTGTACAACCTCCTGCATATTCTTCTCCGACAGTTATACCTTCATCTGTTTTTTCTATGGGGTCTTTTTTAGGTTCTTTTGTTTCTTTAGGGTTCCTAGTTACATTTAGAACTTGAACATCTCTGCTTCCATCCCGGTAGATTGTGGTTCCTTTACAACCAGAGTCATAGGCCATCTTGTAAACCTCAGCAACTTCTTCTACAGTGGCAGAAAAAGGAAAGTTGACTGTTTTGGAAACAGCATTGTCAACATGCTTTTGGAAAGTCGCCTGCATTTTAATGTGTTGTTCTGGAGTTAAGTCCATGGAGGTAACGAAAATATTCCTGATGTTTTCAGGGATTTCTTCCATTCCTTGAACTGATCCACGTTTAGCTACATGTTTCACCAAGTCTTCAGTATAAAATCCCTCTGCCCGGGCTACTTCTTCAAAAAGAGGATTAACTTCCATCAATTCAAATTGAGGAGTTTTTCTAATGTAGGAAATAGCAAACAAGGGTTCAATTCCTGAAGAGCAGCTTGCAATTACACTAATGCTTCCAGTAGGAGCAATAGTTGTAGTAGTTGCGTTTCTGTATCTGTGTTGCTCTTGACCATCGTCATGAGAACTTCCTGGGAAATTGGGATATGTTCCTCTGACTTTAGCTAAGTTATAAGAAGCAACTTTAGATTCTTGGTCGATAGTAGACATTATTTTTTCTGCTAATTCCACTGATTCTGAAGATCCATAAGAAATTCTTAACTTGATGAGCATATCAGCAAAACCCATTACTCCTAACCCAATTTTCCGATTAGCTTTAGTCATTCGGTCGATGTCAGCTAAAGGGTATTGGTTCATCTCAATAACATTGTCTAAGAAATGAGTAGCAGTGTGAATGACTTCTTTGAACTTTTCCCAATTAAATTGTTTTTCTTTTACCAAGTTAGAGAGATTTATTGAACCTAAGTTACAGGACTCAAAAGGTAAGAGTGGTTGTTCTCCACAAGGATTGGTAGATTCAAGTTCTCCAATGTGAGGAGTAGGATTATATTTATTTATTTTATCAATAAAAATAACTCCTGGTTCTCCGTTCTTCCAAGCCATGGTGCAGATGAGATCAAAAACCCTTCTAGCTCGGGGGCTAGTGACTACCTCTTTAGTGGCAGGGTTGATTAAATCATAGGTGGTGTCGTTTTCTACGGCATCCATAAATTTATCAGTCATGGCTACAGAGAGATTAAAATTATTAATGGAATCATTTCTTTCTTTAGCGGTGATGAAGTCAAGGATGTCAGGATGATCAACTCTTAAAATTCCCATATTGGCACCACGTCTTTTTCCACCTTGTTTAATTTGTTCAGTGGCAGCATCAAAAACTTTAAGGAAAGAAATTGGCCCAGAAGCTATTCCTCCAGTAGTTCCTACTGGATCTCCTTTTGGTCTGATTCTATTGAAAGAGAAACCAGTGCCTCCACCACTTTGGTGGATGATGGCGGTGTTTTTCACAGCCTCAAAAATACTGGGAATGTTGTCATCAATTGGAAGGACGAAACAAGCCGAGAGTTGTTGGATCTTTGTTCCCGCATTCATTAAAGTGGGGGAGTTGGGAAGAAAATATCCTGAAGTGATTAACTCATAAAATTCTTTTTCGGTTTCTTCTGGATTGCCCTGAAATTTTATTTCTGCTTGAGCGACATTTCTAGCAACTCTTTCAAACATTTCTTTTGGGTTTTCTATTAAATTACCTTGTTGGTCTTTTTGAAGATATCTCCCTTCAAGAACTTTTAGGGCATTAAGCGAAAGTTTAGATTCATCATCATTGAGGCCGAGGAGAGATTTAGCTTCCCTTAATTCTTTTCTTTTTTGTCGGTAAAGAATAAATGATTTAGCAGTTTTAGTATGGCCATGTTCAACAAGAACTTTTTCTACAACATCTTGGATTTGTTCTACTGAAGGGATTCCTTCAATTTGTTTGTTTTCAATGGTATGGATTACCATATCAGCGAGAACTTTAGCTCGTTCTTGGTCTTCTCCTCCTACTGCTTGGGCAGCTTTCCAAATAGCTTGAAATACTTTATTGTTGTCAAAATCGACGACTCTTCCATCACGTTTTCTTATTTTTGGGATCATTTTTTGGACCTCGTTTTTTTATTTTCTAATTTAGTTAGTTCTTCTTTGAACTTTTCAAGATTATCAAAGGAGTGATATACAGAAATAAATCTTAAGTAAGCGACAGAGTCTTTCTGTTTAATTTTCTTAGCTACAATTTTGCCAATTTCTTTAGTGGTTATTTGACTGTGGTTGTTGAAGATATGAGAATTAATGGTTTCAGAAAGAGTTTTGATTTGTTCTTCTGTAAATGGGCGTTTGTTAAATGCCTTAGAGATTCCTCGGTGGATTTTTTCTGGAGAAAATTCTTCAGAAGTAGAATCTTTCTTGGTTACTAAAAGAGTTAACTGGGGAGTTTCTTGGGTGGAGAATCTTTTTTGGCAGTTTAAGCACTCTCTTCTTCTTTTTACAGAAGTGTCTGATATTCTGGAGTCGATTACTTTGGTTTCCTTTTGGCAGAATGGGCAGTACATCTTTCTTTATCCTCTTTTTCTATATGTTGTGTATCTTTTGGTTTAAAACACAAGATATAGTGATTTTTGGTAAAGGTAATACTTACTTAGTTATATTTAAAGATTTAAGTAGTAGAAAATATGTATTAAGGTAGTTAAGTTGTAATAATTAATTGGTGGATAAACTTTTAAAGGTAGGAATTTTCTTTTTTTCTATGGAAGGTTGGTTATTATTGGTGTTGCAGGCGCTGTATTTCTTTTTACCAGTGTATCTTGCTAACATGGCTCCAGAGTTGGTGGGGTGGATTCCTTGGAAAAAGTCAGTTTGGGAGAAAGGGTTAGGGAAGAATAAAACCTGGCGAGGAGTGATTGTTGCAGTTGTAGTTGGAGGGCTAGTGTTTTATGTTCAAAAATTATTGTATTCTTTCGGGTTTTTTAATCAGTTGTCCATAATTGATTATTCTGATTTCTCTATTGTTTTAGGATTGTTGATGGGCATAGGTGCAATGGTTGGAGATATGGGTGAGAGTTATTTTAAACGGAAGTTAGGTTTGAAGCCTGGAGAATCATGGAAACCCTGGGACCAATTAGATTTTGTAATTGGGGGGTTGTTGTTAGGAATGTTTGTTTACGTTCCACCAGTTTCAATTATGGCAGTGTTATTAATAGTTAGTCCAGTGTTACATATTTTGGCCAATAGAATTGGTTATTGGTTGAAGATTCATGATACCAAGTGGTGAGTTTTTTAAATTTTGGAGTGGTTTTTTCTTAAGAAATATCTTAATTGGGAGATTAAAGAGTAAATGATAAATCCTCCAACTACTAAATAAATTCCAGTGGGAATGAAAATAGGTCCTAATGGATAGAGGAAGAGAGCAAGGACAGTACCAGTTCTGGTGAAGACCACTGGGTATTCCATTTTAGATAAGAAGTAAATTGAATGGGTTATGGTGAATAATGCTAAGATAACAAGGACATAGTAATCTTGTAAGTAGATGGCGATTTTTATGAAGATGAAGAAGGTGATTGATCTATCAGAAAGAAGATCGAAGTACTCTCCAAATTTGGTTGGTTGAGAAGCTCTGGCGATGAGGCCATCCGTTCCATCAGCAAGTAAATGAAGGATTGTGAAGATTATAAATAAGATGTAATTGTTGAAGAGAAAGTAAATAGCCGATAGTCCTAGGAGTAGGGCTAAGGTGGTCATCATATTGGCACTGATTTTTAATTTTAGAAAGAAAGGTCCAACTTTTGAAAGATGTTTGTTTTTAGCTTCTCTAAATCTATAGACGACTTTTTGCAAAGAGGTTTCCATAGAAAGATATATAAAAATCAAGATATAAAAAGCTTACTATGAAAAGGTTGTTTATTGAAACAAAGTATGAAGGAGAAATTAAATTATCTGAAGATTTGTTAAGTAGGTTACCTTCTAAATTAATGTTAGCTATGCCAGTGCAGTTTGTCGATCAAATTGATTCTGTTAAGGGACAACTTGAAGAGAAGGGGAAATCTGTGGAGTTGTTTGAAAGTAAACATGGGAGGCACAAAGGGCAGGTTCTTGGTTGCGATGTTCATAAGGTAGATGGAGGTTTTGATGCTTTTCTTTACATTGGAGATGGAAAGTTTCATCCAACGGCTTTGCTTTATGAGAATGAGAAACAAGTTTATTGTTATAATCCGTTTAGTAAGGTGGCGGAGGTTTTAGATAGTGGTTATTTGGAGGGTTTGAGGAAGAAGAGAAAGGGGCAGTTGATTAAGTTCTTAGCCAGTAAGAAGATTGGAGTGCTGGTGACTACTAAGCCTGGGCAGAAACAAGGGGATGTTGAAGAGTTGAGGTCTAGGTTAGAGAAGAAGGGAAAGGAAGTTTATGTTTTATTAGCTGATGAGATTAATTTTGCTTCTTTAGAGGATTTTAATTTCATTGAGGCTTGGGTGAATACTGCCTGTCCTCGAATTGTTGAGGATTTTAAAAGTTTGAATGTTTCTGATTTGGAAGAGATTGGTTATTGATTTTTCATTTAATGATGATTTCTCGACGGGTAATCGACGGAGGGAAAAGAAACATTTAAATACTCTAAAAATTTCCTTTTTCTATAAAAATCCAAAAAAAAGGAGGGATTTAATATGGCAAAAAAAGCAGCCAAAGTTGGCGTAAAGAAAGAATCAGGATGGCTTTACTTCGTTGATAAAAAAGGAGACGTTTCTCGAGCTTTAATGAGTAGAAAAGGTCGAAAGAAAGGTAAGGCTAAATTAGAGAAAGTAGCAAAGGTAGGACTTAAGAAAGAATCTGGATGTCTATATTTTGTAGACAAGCAAGGAGACATCAGTTGTGCTCAGATGGCTCGTGGCAGAAAGAAAGGTAAGAAGAAAGTTGCTAAAAAGAAAGCTGTGAAGAAGAAAGCAGTTAAGAAAAAGGTAGCTAAGAAGAAAGCTGTTAAGAAGAAAGCTGTTAAGAAGAAAGCTGTTAAGAAGAAAGTAGCTAAGAAGAAGCCTGCAAAGAAGAAAGTAGCTAAGAAAAAGGCAGTTAAGAAGAAAGCGGTTAAGAAGAAAGCTGTTAAAAAGAAAGTAGTTAAGAAAAAAGCAGCCAAAAAGAAACCAGCTAAGAAGAAACGGTAAGCTTACTTTATTTTTATTTTTTTTTCTTACAATTTTTCCATAGAAGTTTAAACAACTTTTTTTCTGTATTGGTAATTTGTTTATTATTAATTAAAAGTCCAATTGAATCTTTTTCTTTAAATGTTAAGAATGCCACTTTGTTTCCGTAGATGATTTTAGTCATCTCTATCTTTTCATTGATAAATCTCATTTCCATATACTTCTTTGGAGCTTGATAGTTTCTCATTGCTTTATTATCATAAGTAATAACTTTAGAGAAAATATCTTGTTTTCTTTTTTGATTAATGAAATGGGGAAAATAGAACTTTAATGAGTCTAACATTTCTGGATCGCCAATAAACCAAGTTTCTTTATTTTCTTTTAAAATATCATTGAAGATTGATTTTAAACCTTTAATCTCTTCATACATTTCTATTTGCGGTTTTTCTGTTAATGTTGATTTAATTGCTTCTAATTCTGGTAGAATTTGTTTAATTTTTTCTTGTTTTTCTTTAAGGTTATCTAAGAATCTTGAAGGTTCAACAGCTTCAAAATATCTTACTCCTGATTTAATAACATAAGAAACAAACCCTCTTTCTAATAATGATTTTAAGAGGTCATAAGTACTGACTCTGTTTAATTTTGCTTTTTTGGCAATAGAACTTACCGTGGATTGCCCCAACATTAGTAAAGAGAGATAAATATTAATCTCTTTACTATTTAGGTTTAATTCTTGCAAGGCTTCTTCTTTGGTAATCATATTTGTTTAGATTAGTTTATTTTTATTTAAATCTTTTGATGTTGTTGTAGGTTTTCTACAACATATATTTATAATGGTGTTAGTTGTCACTAGATTATAACAAAAACAGTTACTCTTCTGGAAAAAAGAGAAGGGGAAAAATAAAATGACAAATAGAATATTAAGTGGAAGAATATTGGAAGATACCTGTGTTTCAGATTCGGCTGGAAGAACCTTAGATACTAGGGTATTGGATGAAACTGAATTGAATGGGACTACTTTTAGTATAGAGAGAACTGGTTGGTCTAGAATGGGAAGTCTTAGACACAGGGATGAATTAGTTGTAAGATCTAATATTAATGGAGTTGAAGGGATAAATGTTATTTATCCATCAGGAGATTTTGCTACAGTTCCTTATATGGATCCTACTCGAGCCCATTTTATTAGCGCAGTACAGATTATACCTATTCTTAACCAAGAGGATGAATTTTCCTATCGGTTAGTTGTTGGGACAGATCAGAATTGTTGTAATGGTGCTGTATTTGACGTGGATTTAAATTTAGTTAGAGATAATGAAACAATTAACTCGAATATAAATTTGAGGCACGGAGTACAAATCCCTTTTAATATTGGGGGAGTACTTGGAACAAATATTTATCTCTCACATACTAATGAAGAACCCACAGTGGGTGGCCCTAATGATATTGTTGTGTATGGTGCCGGTTGTGATGGTTCTGGAATTCAGCATGTACGGTTCAGTAATATCAGGGGAGGTTCTGCTGTGGATTCAGTTATGTCGACAGAACAATCCCAAGATGAAGGAAGATATCAGCAATTTTTTCATAGGCCCGAATTAAGAGATGGAGAAATAATTATACCTAGCTGTTATGAAGTTAATCGTTGGGTTGACGAACTGAATGTCTCTGAAATTGTGAGAAATACAGTAACTTCGCCCCGTCTTATTGAAAGAATAAATGAGACCGTGGGCCAAAGTAGATTCCTTTATAGTAGAAGGTAATTTTTTTATTTTTTCTTTTGTTTTTATTGTTAAGTGTTGAATAAGATTTAAGAAGTTTAAATTGTTTCTTCTTGATGGAGGTAAATAAGATGAATGATTGTCAGAATTTTGTTGATGCGATGGTAGAGAGTTCTAAGAAGAAGTATAAACAACCTAAGCCAAAGATTTGTGATGTGGATGTTAAAGAGGTTGAAGAAATAACTTTGAAGCTAAGGGATCGGTTATCTGGGAAGAAAGAAGATTAGATCGTTTTTTATTTTTAAGAGATAAGTTTTTATATTTTCTTTCTTAACAGGTAATTATGGGGGATTTAGTTCTATTAAAGAAGAAAGAAAAGACTGAAGAACCAGAGGTAGATAAACCAAAAGATGCTTTTGGCATTTATCTTATTCAATCAGGAGAAGGTCCTTTATTAACAAAAGAAGAAGAATCGGATCTTTCAATTGGGATTGAACAAAGCCACAGGGATATTTTCTATGCCATCTGTGATTATGATCGTGAACATAAAGAACATTTTGGGATAGTAGCTATTAAATGAAGGATTAGACAAAGATATTCACATGAGAAAAGAGAAGAAATTTTAGAAGACGGGATTGGCTGTTTAAAAGAAAATGAAACTTATAGGGTTATTTCAGAACTAGAGGAGTTGTTAGAAAAACCAAAACATAGAGAAGAAATATATGGCCAAATGTTTCGGGAATTATATTTTAGTGAAGAATCATTAGGTCAGATTAATAGAAATTCTAAATATAATAATGATACTGAAATGAAAGTAAACAGTTATCGAGAAATTATTAGAGAAACAGCAGCAAACTTGATTCGCGAAATAAAAAACAATATTTTTCTCTACGAAGATGAAATGGAAACAGCAAGCAGTGAATCGTCCAAAAAGTATTTTAGGGAAAAAATAAACGAAAGTGGGAAAGTAAAAGAAAAACTTCAAAGTCAGTTAGAAAAAGAACGAAAGTTAAGAGAGAGATTTGCCAACAGTAATTTAAGATTGGTAATTAGTATTGCTAAAAAATTTAGAGATAGGGGAGTATCTTTAGAAGAATTAGTTCAAGAAGGTAATTTTGGATTGATGAAAGCAATAGATTGTTTTGATTACACCAAAAATTATAAATTTTCAACTTATGCTACATGGTGGATTAAACAATTTGTCAACCGAGGTATTGCCCGTCAAGGAAGAATTGTCAATCTTCCAGTACATGTTCATGAGTTTAATGCTCAATGTTATGGTGCAGAAATTGAATTGATGCACAAATTAAATAGAAAACCTAAACTCGAAGAATTAGCTAGATATATGTATGATGGAACATTAACAGAAAAAGATAAAGAGAACACGACTTATGAAGAATTAGTAAATGCCATTAAGAAAAGTGAAAGAATTAGTCAACCGGAGTGTTTTCTTGATAAGGTATATAAAAATCGAAACACCAGAAACGATTTTTCTGGAGAAGATATTTCTGCAGATAAAACAAAAGTAATGCTTGAATTAGTCAGAAAAACTCCCGGACTAGAAAAGCCATATGTTGAAAAACAGTTGTCAGAATTTGTGAGGCGAGCATTAACAACTTTAACTCCAAGAGAAGAAAAGATAATAAGGAAGAGATTTGGGATTGGTGAAGCCAGAACATATACCTTAGAAGAGATCAGAGAAGATTTTGGGGTAACTAGAGAAAGAATTCGTCAGATTGAAAGCGACGCATTAAAGAAATTAAGATTACCTTCTAGAAGTGAAAAGTTGAAAATATTTTGGGATTAAATAAATCAAAAGATTGTTATTTTTAGGAGATAGTTTTATATATTTTTAATTGAAATTCTTGTTTTATGATAAGAAATGCTCAAGAAGAAGATTTTGAACTGTTGGTTGATTTAGATGCAAATAGTGGGCACGTTTTTTATGAAAATAATCCTAACTGGAAGAAAGGGATTCCAGAGTGGTTTAGGGGAATGTTTGATAATAACAATAATGATTTCTATATTTATGAAGAAAACGAAAAGATTGTTGGTGCTATTGGTTTAGATAAAGATTTTCCAGTTCCTAATTCTTGTGGGATTATCTTCTTAGCTGTTCTTAAGGAAGAACATGGAAAGGGGATTGGAGGGAAGTTAGTTCAATTTCTTGAAGAGAAAGCTAAAGGTTCTGGATTTGAAAGAATCTTTCTTTATACTAGTGATGATAATGTCGATGCTCAGGGGTTTTATAACAAGAGAGGTTATGCTAAGATTAATGAGTTTCCAGGATATTACGGTTGGGGACAGACTGCTTTTCTTTATGGTAAGCGGTTGAAATAAAAAAGAAAAAAAATAGTTAGCCTTGTTTTGTTAAATATTTTTCTAAGGCTAATTTTTTAATGGCCATTCTTTCGATAAGGGCTTGATTATATGAATGATTAACTGAAAGAGGGTAGGTTTCTAAGCCATTCTTTGTAACAAAAGGTAATTTCGCCTTCTCTTCTAGCTTTTCTATTTTGGGTGGTTCAAGGATCTTAATTTCTTCGAAAGTAAATAGTTTCTTGACTAAATCAGATCTTTGATCTATTTCTTTCTCTGTTAGCCCAGAGCATATCAAGATACTATTTAATCCCAACAGTTCAGAAAAATCAACATGAAAAGTACCTATAGAACTTGCAATGCCTTGCATACAATAACCTACACTAGGAGCATAACGTCCATCGCTAGCTAAATTTCCTGAAACAAAATCAAACGCCTCGTGTGTTTCATGATATTTTTTATACAAAGGAGATAGGTCAACAACCAAATATGTAGTTACTTTATCTAAGTCAGACTTTCCTTCTTCAAGTTTGAATCCCATAGTTGCTTTTCCTACATGTCCGGGGAATGAAAAAGAAGCAGATTTACCTCCTCCTTTTAAATTAATAGCACGTCCCGAAGAATAGGGGGGCCCAAAAACTCGTTCATAGTAATTTAATTTTAGATTTTCTATTAATATTTCTCCATTTTTGTATTTAGTTTCTACTTCATAGGTTTTATGAGCTGAAACTTTACAATACCAGTTGTCAGACATTTTAATTACCTCCGTGATTGTTATTATTAAGAAATAAAAAACTATGAGTTATATCTGTTGACCAATACAAAACATAATCAAACAATTATGTCCCATATAAAACAAACTAGTAAAATTTATAAAGAAAAAGGGATTTACAAACTCAATGAAAAAAACGACTACTGAAATTACTATTGAGTATATCAAGAACCATCCATCTATTAAAAGCTGTCTTAAACAAGGGTTGATCAATTATTCTTCCCTTGCTAGATTAATCTCCAAGGAACTGAAAATAGAAAAAAAGTCTTCCCAAGAAGCTATTCTAATCGCTGCTCGTAGATTTCAGGAGAAATTGAAAAAAGAAGTTTATCAGGAAAAGAAGGTTAGAGAGCTCTTATCGACATCAGAATTGGAAGTTAAGAACAAAGTTGTTGTTTATATTATCGAGAAGAACATTGATTTTGAATTGATTGAAAAGATTCAGAAGAAAATTAGGAAAGAGCAAGGGGTTTTCTACTTGATCGAAGGTTCCGTCAGCTATACTATTATCACCCAGAACAGATTCGTTGAGCTATTCGAAAAAAAATTCCAGATAATTAAAAAAAATAAGGATTTAGTTTTGATCAATCTCAAATCTACAAAAGAAATTGAAGAGACGGTTGGAGTCATATCTTATCTCACTTCCCTTTTTGCTGAGAATGGAATCAATCTCGTAGAAGTGATATCTTGTTGGGCAGATAGTTTTTTTATTATCGAAGAAAAGGATCTTAACAAAGCGTTTCAATTTCTTAATTTTTGATTTTAATATTTATCACTTAGAAACTTTGACAATCATAAAGATACTTTCTCTAGGAGTTCTTTAATGCACACGTCGAGGTCATTGTTTTTGATTGTGGAAGAATAGTTTATTTTATTAAGAGAATGGTTGTAAAGGGGGTCGTAGTAGTTTATGAGAAGTATTTCAGCTGCTTTTTCAAATTCATTATTGTTGAGATTTGTTAGTAATTCTGCTTTTTTCTCTTTGGAGATAACTTTCCATAACTTTGAAGAGATTTCTTTGATTTCCTCTACAATTTTGGGGTTGAGAAAGTATTCTTTAACCATTTCTTTTATTCTAATATTAAGATCTCTTTCAATAAGGAGGTTGTTTCCTTTCTTCATTGCTTTCCATAAAGACTCAGGTAACATTAAGTCTCCCACTCTTCTAGATTCGCCTTCAATGAAAATGAAGGGTTGATTGTTTAGTTCTTCTAGTTTTTTTAGAAGAAGATTGTCGAACATTTTTTGAGACCTGGGTTTTAATCCAATTGCACCGTAAAGACTGCCACGGTGTTGGGCTAATCCTTCTAAGTCTATGGCGTTAGGAAGTTTTTGGAGTAAATTAGTTTTACCTGTACAAGTTAAACCATGGAGAACAAAGAGTTTTGGTTTGATTTTGAAATTGGTTAATTGTTCTAGGATCAAGGTACGGTAGGTCTTATATCCGCCTTTGAGTTGATAAGTTTTGTATCCTAAGGATTCGAATAATGTGGCAATGATCTTTGAACGCATACCTCCACGCCAACAGTAGACAATGATTGTTTTTTCTTTGTAGTTTTTAACAAATTCTTTGATCTGGGGAATCTTTTCTTCGTAGTATTCCATCCCTTTTTCAATGGCTTGATCTTGGGAGACTTGTTTGTAAATCGTTCCTACTATGTGTCTTTCTTCATCTGAGAGTACCGGGATATTTATTGCATTGAGAATATGGTCTTGTTGAAACTCTTTAGGTGAACGTACATCTACAAAGATGGGGTTGTTTAGTGCTAGTGCTTCTTTTATAGTGATAGTTTCAGGCATATTCCTTTTGGTTTAATAGATATTATGTCAGCTTGCACGGCGCAGTTATGGGCCCTTAAAAATCGATCCCATGCACCTCTATTGGCAAAGCAGACATATTACTTTTGGTTTAAGGGTAAGTTTTTAAATCTTAAGGGTTTCTTTTAGTTATGGATTATTTTTCACATGGATTATGGAGTTACTTGATTTTTAGTAAATCTAAGAATCCTTGGTTGGCGGTGTTGTTTGGATTGTTACCAGATTCTTTGTCTTGGATGATTTTCTTTTTTTATAATCTAATCATGAATGGGTTTAAGTTTGGTCCTCCTGTGTTGAATGGTGTCCCAGAATGGGTTTTTACTCTTTATGGGATGAGTCATAGTTTGGTTGTTGTTATGGTGGTGTTTTTGATAGTTTATATTTTTATTAAAAGAATTCCGATTTATATATGGGCATGGCCAGCAATGATTATCTTTGATGTATTGACACACACTGCGGATTTTTTACCAACACCATTCTTGTGGCCGATATCTAATTTTGCTTTTCCAGGAATTAGTTGGGGGTCAAGGTGGTTTTTTATTTCCAATTGGAGTTTGATGATTATATTATTAGTTGTTGTATTGTTGAGAAAGAAAGGGTTGTTGAAATTTAAGTTAGGTAGGGATGGAGTGAAGAAGTTTCTTTCTAAATTTACTTTTTGGTTGCATTTACCAATTACTTTGATGTTGTTTGTGCCTTTTGCAATTCCTCGTTCAATCTGGCCAGGAAGAGTAACATTTCACTTTTGGTATTTTGTGCTTGTTATTTTATTGCAATTTGTTTGGGGCTTATGGTATTATCCAATTACTAAGAAAATAGATATAATCTGTCCATTGACTACATTAACTCAATGGTTAAGAGGGAAGCCATTAGATAGTCCTAAGAACTATAGATATTCCTTTATTGCAGAATTGTTTAAGATCTTGAAAATTAAAGTAAGTTACTTCTGGGTAAATGTGGTATTGTTAGTTAGTTTAGTTATTGTGACTGTTCAGTTTGTTTTGGGTTGAATGAGAATGTGGAGCAATTTAATGTTTTTTGTAGAATCTAGTTTTATGTTTTTGTTTATGTTCATAAATTGAAAGTTCTTCAAGGTTACTTAAGTCATTATTTTTTTTATCAAAATCTATATGGTGGATCTGGTGTGCTAATCTAACTTTTCTTTTGTGATTATGCTCAAACCACCAAATGTGAAAGAATTGACCTTTTTGATCTGGATGTCTCCAACTTTTCTTAAATCTAACGTATCCATTATCTAAGAAAAATTCATGGCCATGCTTTTCTTTGTAGCCTTCTAGTAATTCTTTATTCTCATTATTTACTTTGTTTTTTAATTTTTTGATATCTTCATTTAATTTAATCAGTTTCTTTTTATCTTCTTCTGTCTTATGAAGCTTTGAGTTTAATTTTTCTTTCTCAGATCTTTTGTGATCAAGATCCCGATTAATCTTAACTAATTCTTTTTGGGCTTCTTTGATTATTTTGTTGGCTTCTTGTTTAGCATTTCCAAGAATCTCTTCGGCTTTATCATCTGCTTCTTTTTTCGATTGTTCTTTTTTTCTGTCTCTTTCTTTTTTGTCAAATATTTTTATTACAAAAAATACTGAAATGCTTACTAGAAATATAATGATAATAGTAAAGACTATTGTTGGGATCCAACCCCTTTTACAAATACCATCTTTTCCTCTTCCAGATTTACATTCCCATTCACAAAAATAGGTTTCATTAATCTCTTTAACACCAGGTGCTAAACAACTTTGGTCCATACAATTAGTTGTACCTTCGGGGCAAATAGTAAAATTACCACAATATCCTGCAAAATTACAAACTTTTGATCCACATTCTTGGTTGGTTGAACAAGGTTGACCATCATTTTTTTTAGGACAAATGGTTCTTGTTTTTTTAAGTTGTGCTTCTCCTGGATACATCAATTTTGGTTTACTAACATAATATTCTAAGGATTCTTTGATGAACGTACAGTTTCCTATGATGTCTCCATTTTCACTACACACATTAGTTACTTGCGTATCACTTTCTGCACTAATCCATTTTCCGTGTTGGATATTTCCTCCACCAGTCCCTTCGATGGTATAATTAAGTACCACCATGACATCAAAAGTATTTGGGTTTTGAATTGTAAAAGAAACTATCTGCCCTTCAGTAAAGCCCAAAAAAATAAGATCTTCTCCTGCTTTTGTTTCCGAATTTGGATAAACTAATGCTTTTTCTGATTCAAAAAAGTCCTCGGTTTCGGGATATTGACAACCTACGGCATAAGCAATAGAAGAAATTATTAAGAATACAAATAAATAAAGTAAAAGTTTTTTTCTCATAATCATTTACTAAAATGAATGAATTGTTATAAATTTAACTAAAAAAACCACCTCCCAAATAACTCTTATTATTTACGCTTAAACTTACCAAATAAATAAACGGACATTTATTTGTCGATTTATGAACAAAAGTTTATAAAAAAATATTTGAACTACAGTTAAATGGGAATTTTAACAATAATTGTTATTGCAATAATTTGTTTTTTTGTGTGGCAATTATACCTTGACCATAAAAAAATAAATACTATACACCTTGACCCTAGAGGTTATGAAAGAAATGGGTATGGAAGATTAGTTCATAGAGATATTGCATATAATATTCATTATAAAGACGGTTTTGCAAATGGAGAATATACTCAAAGGTTTAGAAATTATGATATACATCACATAGATGGAAATAAAAGAAATAACTCCCCAGAGAATCTACAAGTATTAACAAGGGAAGAACATAAAAAGGTACATGGCAAATATTAATATCCCACTTCAATTAAATTTTTTTCTTCTACTTTTTTTAAGTTAAATTTATAATAATTAACTGTTTTAATAACAATTAGGGGAAAATTACTATGGCACAAAAAATTATACATACTACACCATCTGAAGAACATGGCAATAGATACAGTATGTATAAAATAGGGTCTTGGTTAGGTATTACTTTGATTTTGGGGTACTCATTAAAGAAAATTAGTTTATTTCAAGATTTTGCTGGATGGATAGCTTTTGGATTTCTGGTTTTAATGTATGTTTCTGATTTGTCTTCTAATAAAAAATTAAAAGCCTATTCAAAAATAGTTGTTTCAATACCATTATTATATGTTGGTTACAATATCTTAAGTTTTGCTTTTGAAATATTTTCACTGGGAGAAACAGATTTTGCTATATTTATTTCAATTTTTGGTTTTATTCTAGTGGGATTTGCTATATTTTATATTAAGAAAAACAAATGGGTACTTAATGGGAAGTTTGATGTTATTGATAGAATAATTAATTTGTTTAAGAAAAAAAAGAAAAACATTACACACGGAAAAAAAAAATGTTTAAAGTGTAAGGGAACAATTCATAACCATAAATATACTTATTGTTTTAAGTGTTATAAAAAATGGAAAAATAAGCATAACTAGATGATACAAAAAAATGGTCAATGGTTATGATATAGGAAGGGTAGTTGGAGTTGTTATAATAGTATATTTGTTTTCGAGACTTATTAGTTGGTTCAATAAAAGATCTGATAAATCCCATACCAAAAGAAAAAATAAATTTGAGAAAGAAATTGTTAAGAAAATTTGAGAAATAAAATGGCAAAGAAAATAAAATCAGGAGGGGAGGTATTATGAGGGCGAGTCAATGGAATGTTCTTGGGTGGGCTTCTTATTTATTAATGGGTTTTTTTTTATGGTGGTGGAGGATGGAAAGTTTTTCATGTAGGTCATCTGATATATTTGCACCAGTGAATAGGTTAGACATTACAAATTGTGTAACAAGTGAAGTTCTGGGAATAATTATACCTATATTTATTGTTCTTGGGGCTGCTTTATTTATCTGTGGTTCAATAGAGGCTAATAAAGAAAAACAAAAAGAAAGAAAAAGAAAAGCGAAAAGGTTTCTAGGTTCTTAACTCCCAACCCCAATAGGTTAATTAAACACCAGTTGTTACACTAAACACTTTCTTATAATTAACCAAAACATTTATATATAACTCTATGTTACACGATGTAACATGGTAAAAATATTAATTGACTTGTCAAAGGATGAAGACAAAATTGTTGAAATTTACAAACTAGTTAATGGTTTGAAAACTAAACAAGAAGCAATTAAACATATTATAATGTACTTTGAAGTAAACATAACACCAAAGAATCTAAAGAAAGACGAAGATTATTATAAAAAAGCAGTTAAATTTTAGGAGGAAAACAAAATGTCACTAAATGAAATGGAGATTGGATTGTTAATTGGGGGTGGCGTATTACTTATTATTCTTTTCTTTGTTGCCAGGTATCTCTGGAAGACTTATAATCTATTAGTTCTAAATAATATTAGGGTCGATAGACAATCAGCACACGTTGAGGTTCACTTAAAGAAAAAGTTTGATATGATTCCAGTGATAGTTGAAACCGTCAAGGGTTATGCTAAACATGAAAAAGGAACTTTCAAAGAAGTAACAAAATTAAGATCTCAATGGGGAAAAAGTTCAAATCCAGAAGATAAAGTAAAAACTGCCAATATGTTAGAATCTGCGTTATCAAAACTGCTAGTTGTTCAAGAGAGATACCCAAGATTAAAAGCAGATAGAAATTTTATGAATTTACAACGTAGTATTGGTTATGTGGAAAAAGAATTAGTTCATGAAAGAAAGGTTTACAATAGGCGAGTAAGTTGGTACAATGAAAGTGTTCAATTATTCCCAAAAAACTTAATTGCAAAAATGTTTGGATTTAAAGTAAGAAAATTCTTCTCAATTGAAGAAAAATAAAATGACAAAAGAAAAAAGAAAGATTACCTTAGGTCTTACTGTAAGTTGGGTTTTTGGAGTAATATTTACTTTGTTAGGAATAATTATTTTATTTCAAGGTGCTTATCTTTATGGAATTGTAGTGATCCTTGGCTCACTTTTATTAATCCCTTATTTTCAAAAATTACTTTCAGATAAATTCCATTTTGAATTGTCTATAGGAATTAAATGGGCGATAGCCATCATAGTCATAGTTATTTTCTTGAGTGGTGTAGTTAGTATGGCAAATTCGATAGTAAAAGAAATTGTTCCCGATGATATTATGATGACTAATTCTGCTAATAAAGAAACTGCCAATTCGCAGGTTGAAGAGAAAATAGTAACTTCTGAGAATACAAACAAAATTATTACTCAAGGTATTCAGTATAACATTCTTCGTGAAGATTTCTTATTATGCTCAGATGAGGATGAAGAAATAAGGCAACAACTTATTGCTCAAATATATGCTTATGATAAAGAAGCGGAAACTTGGAATTATGAAGAATATGATGAAAAAAATGAAATTGGAGTTAAAAAATTAATAGATATTGCTAGCATTAGAAAAGAAAAAGTAGATGCTTGTTTAAAAATATTGTCTGAAATGAAGTTTCTTATTGAGGATAACTTTAACTACTTTGAGAAAGAAGGTTACAACCCTGAATTTAAGAGAGATGATATAAAAGAATCAATCGCAGATTATTGGGAAATCTCTAGTGATATTGAATCAACAATCATGGAGTGGAAGCTTTTAATTTAGTTTATTTTGAGGTTAAAAATGAAAAAGATAATCATACTCGTCGCGTTACTATGTTTGTTGTTAGTGGTTTCTTGTGCACCAGCAGTAGAATATAAACCAATTCCTAAACTTGAAGAGATGGCAAGTTCAATTAAACTGATTAATGTTTATATACCTGAGTTGAAAGAATTAAAAGTTAGTTGGGACATAGAATTAAAGAAAATAGATGATGGCAATGTGCAAGGTAACTTAATTGATATTCATAATGTTCTTGTTGAAAAATGCCATAGATTAAATATTGAATATGGCAAGATACTCGACATTAGAGAATCAGAGAAGAGTTATACTAAATTAATGACCAAGGAGAAGTGGGAGTCTTATGACAAAGCCATAACTCATATGTTAGAATTCTGTGAAGGGAGTTCTGAAATAGCATATATGTCCATTCAAGAAAGACAGGAATATTTAGATAGTTTTTATTAGGAATAAATTAAAATGAGGAAATAAAATGGGATTAAAATGTTTGTTTGGGCATAAATGGATAAAAGTGGGAGGTCTAAGAAACGTAGGAGATGGTCAGTTTGAACAACAAGTGAAGTGTAGTGCTTGTGGTAAGATTGAATATAGACGTTCATAAAAAATGTCACTTCATTGAAATATACTAATTATGATTGCGAGAAGTAGCCCGATTATTGCAAGATATCCCCAATATTCGACTCGTTTATGAAATTTTAGATTGTATTTAATAAATGGGATGTAATCTTCATCATTAAATCGATGTGCAAAATATTGATATATCCAAAAAATAGGATGCAATAACCCACCTAACAATCCCAATACATAAAAAAACATATGCCAACCTTTTATTGGAAATGGAGTCATTAGTTTCTTTTGTTCTTCTAACTTTCTTCTATCTAATTCTTCCTTTTTTCTTAATTCATCTAATCGAATTCTTCTATGTTCAGCTAATTCTATCTTTTCACTTCTACAATGAGAACAAAAAAAAGGTACGCCCACATCTTTTTTTGTGCGCCATTCATAATGACATGAATCACAAACATAATGATCTCCTAAGGCCATTTTATTGATAAATCAAAAATATATTATAAATTTAACTAAAAAACCACTTTCTAAATAACTACACTTATTCTCCCTTAAGATTACCAAATAAATAAACAGAAATTAGTTTGAGTGTGACTACTATTAGATAACAAAAGATTTATAAAAGAACCAAATATTATTCAGGTATGGTAGAAAAAATAGTCGCTTGTTATTTGAGAAAATCACCCCAAGAAGCCAATTACCCCGAATGGAAATCAGCATACATTGGGAAGTGGTCAGAACAACCCTTATCTATTGAGAAGACAGTTGCTGGAGAAATTCCAAATGGTACAGTTAGATTAAAAGATGTCATGTACTTCGAATCTATTCCTGCAGTAAGTGTTCCAAACTCAGATCATATTATAAAATATTTAAGTGGATCTGAATATAAACAGAAAGAAAATTTAATTTATCCTCTTCAAATTTTGTCCGTTTCGGATATTACGGACGTAGTCGAAATGACAAACGAATTATCAGTACCAGATGAACAAGATCATATGGAAGATAGCGATATTGAAGAATTTATCTTAGATGATAAACCTTAATCTATACTGTACGTGTAATAATTATTAAGAAGATATTAAAAATGAAAAATTTAAGTAAAGAACGAGTAAAAGAGGAAATAAAGGAGTATAAAGAACGTAGAAATTTTGCAATTGGTTTTGGAATATTGTCTTTGTTTTTTTCATCAATATTAATTCCAATAGGTTTTTTGGCAGGAATATTTGGAACTATTTTAGGCGGTTTTATTTGTTTTGTTGCGGCTGTTATTCTCTATGCAATGAGTTTCTATTATCATGCAAGATACCAGGATTTCAAAGAGATGTTGTAATTAAAATAAGGTATTAAATTTTAGAATAAAAAATGGTGCCCCTTTGTCCAAGTTTCAAATGATAATAATTATTTCTTCCAAGGGTCGGAACCTGGACTAATGCCGGGTCTATATGGGCACCCACGTACCAAACCAGAAATACCTTTTTCCGCCCATTTCTTGACCCAATCACCACAAATGTAAGTTTTGGAATAATCTCGCCATATTAAGGCGGGGCAACTTGAACTTATAGTAACAGTAAATCTCTTCTCAAGAGTGACTTCTCGTTTAGAATACGGACTTTTTGTGCACACAACATCAATTGTCGAATATTCCCCCATATATCCCTGAATATCCTTGACTTTATTAATGTTTCGGCTAATTTACTCCTCCTTAATGAGAACTTTCCTGGACAATAGTATTTTTGTCCCCTTTCTTTTTTATTGAGAATTAACTAATGTTTAGGAGATGTTAATTAATCTTTTTCATAACAATATCTTTTAGGGGACCCTTGATTGTATCTTTTATAGGTCCTGAACAATACTGGTCAAACTTTTGTTCTAAATTAAGTATTTCATCAATGTATTGTTCATTATTATTCTTGACAATTTCAATAGGAATCTCACAATTCAATGTTTTCCCTTCGGCTAATTTTGCTAAAGTTGGATCTTCTTGGACAAATCTGTCCCCTACTTTTTCGATCTTCAAAGATATTTTACATTCACCAAACCAATTTCCTCTAGAAGTTAATCTTACATCATTATCTTCATATTTTATGTTCACTTTTGCTCTTGAACAGTCTTTAGCTAACTCTTTGAAACAGCTTAAATCAGTATTACAATCCTGGATACTGCATCCAGTAATAAGAATAAGAGATATAAGTAAGATGGGAATTAAGTATCTCATTTTCTTTCATATTTAAATTTCAACAAACTAATTACAATTAAGCCAAGTATCCAGAATATGATTCTAGCAACATTAGAACCAATATCTTCAAATCCGACACCATTAACCATACTCTCACTTAAAGATTGAGATATTAATGCTAAGGGATTACTCATAAAAATTGCTTTTATACTTGAACTAAGTACAATTCCTGGAAAAATTAGTATTAATGAAGTTATAAATAGTCCTAGAACTAAGTAAGGAGCAATCTGGACTGCTGATTCTTTATGTTTTGAAAACACCGAAACAAACATTCCTAATGATAAACCAAACAACGCTAAGAGAAAGAATAACAGAATTATAGTAACTGAAGACATAGCATAACTCTTTACAGGGAATAAGATGAATCCAAATAAATAGACAATTAAACATTGAATAAAAGCCACAATTGAATGAACAAACATCTTTCCAAGGTACATTCCCATTCTTGAGATTGCAATTAATTCTCTATCAAGGGTACCAAATGGTGCTCTTTCGCCAACAATTCTTAAGACAACCATCTGAACAGTTACAAACAAAATGATTAAAGGAAATATTGTGGGGGCCAAAAGATCATAGTAAGTATAGTTCATCTGGGCAAAACCCTCCCATGGAACTGGTATTTTAGCAACTACAGAAAATATTATGATAATTAGTGCAGAAGCAAGCATAAACAAAAGAGTGCTTAGCCATCTTTCTTTAATATAATTGTATTCTAATCTTATTGCTTTGGTTAATCCTTTCATTCTTTCAGCGGTTTTTCGGTATGATAAACAAAAACTTCTTTCATTGTGGCTCTAGTGATTTCAGTTTTATTAACTATTCCACCCAATTCATCTACTTTTTGTCCAAGCCGTATTGCATTAGGCTCTTCACTGATAATTTTAATCGTTCTTCCTTCACTAATTACTTTTTCAATATCTTCAATATTTTTTATCTTCTTCAGTAAATCATCAGTAATATTGTCTACAATGATCTTTACAATTTTTCCTCTTCCTGGAAGTTTTCTTTCAAGTTTTTGTGGTGAACCTTGGGCCACAATATTGGCTTTAGATAGTATGATAACGTTATCACATTCTTCTGCATCATCCATAAAGTGAGTTGTAAAGAAAACAGTTTTGTTATGTTTAGAAACTAATCTACTCAAGATAGTTATAATATTGTCCCTTGTGTTAGGATCTAAACCAGTAGTAGGTTCATCAAGGATCAGCAATTCTGTTTCTCTAATTAGTTCCATCCCTAAAGATAGTAATTTTAATTGTCCGCCAGATAGTTTATTGGCTTTCAAATCTTTTCTTTGCGACAAACCTATGGTTGACAAAATACTATCAACCTTAGCTTTACCATTCTTTATTCCCCATTTAGCTGTGCTACTTAATAGATTCTGTTCAACAGTTTGGTTCTGATATACTTCTGCGTGTTGAGGAACAAAGCCGATGTGATCAAAGATTTTCTTATCACTAATGTCTTTTCCAAATAGTTTAATATTTCCTTTAGTCGGTTTCTTTCTACCAACTATTGCTTCAATGATTGTGGATTTGCCAGTTCCTGAAGGACCTAACAAACAAACCAATTCTTCTTTCTTAATGTCTAAATCAACATCATTTAGAATAGTATCTCTTCCATGCTTTACTGTGAAATCTTTAATTTGGATGACTTCTGAAACCTCTTTAAAAATTGACGTTTGAGGTTCTTTAACCATTGAGGACCTCAATTTTCTTCTTGCGTCTAAATTATTTCCACACTTACGACAGAGCGTTTCTACATTCTTAATCTTTTTTCCACATTTATTGCAATATTTCATTTTCATTCTATAGCAAATTCCATTGTTGGTTCTTCTAAATTAACTGATTTCTTAATTAATGCCATTTCCACATCGGATTCATCATACAGAATTATAGTTATGTCAACACTAGACAGATCTCCAGTACTTAGCTCACTATATGCATACCCGTTTGGAATAATGGCATAAGAAGTTACAGCTAGGCCAGCTTTCAAACTTTGTGAATCTTTAGAGAGAGGTACTTTCTTTTCAAAATCATCATATCCCTCAACCATAATCAAGAAGTAGCTTGGTTCAATTGTTCCTGCATTATTATTATTTTTAATAGCATACTTAAAAGATTTAATCTTTCCCCAAGTACCTTTCCAATCAATTTGAACCTCTCCAAAAGAAATTGCCACTTTAGTATAAGAAGTGATTACGGGTTCAGCAATTTCTTCTTCAATTTCTTCTTCAATTGGTTCTGAAGGAGGTGCGTTTACAATTTGTTTTTCTATTTTTACATTTTCATTTAGATTATCATTTTTAACAAATTCATTTGGAACATGATTATAATAAGACCATGCAACAACAAATAAGGACATTAAAATAATTAATCCAAGAATAACGGAAGAAATAATTATTGTTTTTTTAAATCTCTTTTTACTTTTTGTTTTAACTGATTTAATTTTTTTTATCTTGGATCCACATTCTGGACAGAATAAATCATCTTTAATTAAATCAAATCCGCATTTTTTACATTCCATCTAATTTTCCTAATAATTTTGATACTTTTTGTATTAATACCACTATGATTTTTAAATCTTTATAATTCCTCTAAAGATAATATTATTTTTTATATTTTGATTTCTCAGAAAAAAATGGTGCCCCCGCCGGGATTTGAACCCGGGTCACTGCCTCGAAAGGGCAGAATGATAGTTTGTCCCCGATTAAAAAGTTTTAATCAGACCGGACTACACCACAGGGGCGTTGCTCTACAACACCCCGAGGTTTCTAAAACAAGTTTTCGAAACCACAGGGGCATTAAACTGATTAAATCTAGCTTTGATTTAAAAATGTTTCTTTTTGTTTTGGAGTTTTTACTTTTAATTGCTAAGAAAAATTCGCTTCGCTTAGGGTCACGGCCATTCACTCTTTAGATGTTTGATTGTGCTGCGGTCACCCCGGATGGGGCTTCCCCCGACCGCAATGAAATGTTTTATCTGATTGTAACGTTCATCTTAAGGCGGTGACCCAGATTTTCTTAGCAAAACATTCTTTTTTACTACCTTTGGTGTAAGCAAAAGTATTATAAATCACGCTTAATTTGAAGATTAAATGGAAAATAGACCAGTTTTGGGGTTAATAGAAGAAATTGAAGTACTAGGAAAAGATACTCAAGAAACAGTTATTGCTAGAATTGATAGTGGGGCAACAGCGTCTTCAATTGATATAAAATTAGCAGATAAATTAGAATTAGGACCAGTCACTAGAACAAAAATTGTAAAGTCTGCTTCGGGAACAAAGAAACGTCCAATCATGAAAGCCATAGTTAAAATTGGAGATCAAGAGATTGAAGAAGAATTTACTTTAGCAGATCGAAGTCATATGACTTATCCAGTTTTAATTGGTCAAAATATTTTAAAAAAAGGAAATTTTATGATTGATCCTAATAAAGGGGAAGAACAATGAGAGCAGGATTAATTTCTTTGGGAAGTACTTCTTCTAAATGGGTAGCAGAAGCAATGGAGAAATACTTTGATGAAGTTGATATGATCCAATTAAAGAATATTGAAGTAAGATTGGGAAAAGGTGCAGGAGTCTTTTATGAAGGAGAACCATTACAACATTATGATTGTTTATATGTCAAAGGAAGTTTTAGATACGCTCAATTATTAAGATCCATTGCTAGTATGTTAGAAGGAAAGGTTCCATATATGCCTTTATCTAGCAGTTCATTTACTATTGCCCATAATAAATTATTAACTCATTTGGCATTACAACAAAAAAATATTCCTATGCCAAAAACTTATATCCCTTCTACTATCGAAGCAGCTAAAGAAAAAGTGTTGAAAGAAGTCAATTATCCGATTGTGATGAAGTTTCCAGAAGGAACGCAAGGAAAAGGAGTAATGTTTGCGGATTCATTCAGTTCAGCTTCTTCGTTATTAGATGCTTTAGGTGCTTTGAATCAACCATTTATTATTCAAGAGTATATAGAAACTGGGGGAAAAGATATTAGGGCTTTAGTTGTTGGTGGAAAGGTAGTGGCGGCAATGAGAAGGGTTGCTAAGACTGATGAAAAAAGAGCTAATATCCATGCAGGAGGAACAGGAGAATCTGTAGATCTAGATAGGATCTCTAGAAAATTAGCATTGGATTCTGCAGAGGCGTTAGGTACTGAGGTTTGTGGAGTAGATATTTTGGATGGTCCATTGGGGCCAGTAGTTATAGAAGCAAACATTTCTCCGGGGTTACAAGGTTTAAGTAAAGTTTCTACGGCAAATCTTCCAGATGAGATTGCTAGATTTATGTTTGAGAAAACCCAAGGAATTTTAGGAGTAAAAAAGAAAGAAGAATCTAGTACTGTGATGAAGGACCTGGGATTAGAAGAGAAAGAAGGACAAGGAATTATAACTAACTTGGATTTTAGGGGAGAAAGAATTTTACTTCCTAAATTAATTACAGATATGACTCTGTTTAGTGATCGAGGGGAATATATGATTAAAGCAAAGAAAGGTAAGTTAGAAATAGAAGAATTTAAAATATAAAAAAATTATTTTTTCTTAACTACCTTCTTTTTAACAGCTTTTTTCTTAACAATTTTTTTTACTGGTTTCTTTACAGGAATTAAATTAGCTAAATTATTTCTTTTAGAAATTCTCTTTTGAAAGAATGCTAAGTAAACTATAGGAAGAATTCCAGCAGTGTTAAAAATTAAGATCACTACAAACCAAGGTAATTGGTTATTTCTTCCACATCTCCAAAGTGCAATTCCTTTCCAGATAATGCTCCAGATGATTAAGACTATGAATCCGATAATTGCCCCACTTCCTAAGGCAGGTTGATATGTCATATTATTTTACCTCCAATTTTATTTGATAAATTTCATTCGTTTATTAAAGTTACGGATTAGTCTTTTTTGAAAGAAAATTTATTTCTTTTTGTGGTTTACAAATTTAGTAAAGAATTTAGATTTGGTTATGATTCTTAAGGATCTGGCGACAATTCTAACATACTTAGCAACTCTTCCAGTTCTAGAGGCAACAGAAACTTCTTTTCCTACTTCTAAAGTTTCGTGAAAAATGGCTTGTCCAATAACTAATTTTTCTGAAAGAGCAAAGACTCTATAGATTTCACTAATAAAATGGAAGGCTATTGCAAAAGGGAAAACTGCTAGGATGTCTAACCAATAATGGCGGAAGAAATAAGAAGTAGTTTTACATTTTCTGGAAATGAAAATTAAATCTATCACAAATATTGTAATAACTAAGTAATCAAGAGTTCTTAAAGTTAAGTGATAAACATGACTTTCTAAATGTACAAAGAGTTCTAAGATGATTAGGATAAAAAGAAGTACAAGTGAATAAGGGATTAATCTAGCATTAATATGTTCAACTTTTTTTAGGAACGGATGCATATAAAGGAGAAGAGTTTTAGAGTTTTTAAGATTAAGTAGCTATTATCTAGTAGTGAATTAGAGAAAGGTTTATAAAACGAAACATTCGCTTATAATAAAATGACACTTATATTGGCTGCAAGAAATGAAGAAGGGATTTATGTAGCTAGTGATATGTTAAGAATTACTTATCTTATCATGGAATCTTTTTGGGATGAAAGTTCTTTTGAGGTGAAGGATTATGTTTATAAAACTAGAACTTTTTGGTCAGAAGAGGGCGTAGGAATTCTTGGAGCAGCTGGTTGGTTTGAAGATTCAAGTAAATTTTTACGAGGGTTTGCTAATAGTTTACAAGATATTGAAAATTTGCAGGAAGGGACAATAACTGATTTAATAAAAAATCCATTTCTGGGAGAGCGGCTAGGAGAAGACATTGAATCAAAATCTTTAATACTTGGTTTTTATGATAAAGGGACACCAAAACTTGTTTCTTACAATTCTTCTGCAGCAAGAGGAGTTGTGGAGACAGGGTTCGTAGGAATTGGGGATTGTTATTCTGAAGGGGTTGATCGATTAATACAAACAAATTATCATCCAGAACTAGATGAATTAAATCTTTTGTTTTTATTAAAAGAAGGAATGAGTCTGGCAAAAGAAGAAGCTAATTGTAAATTAGAAGGATTATTTGTGGAAAAAATTTGGGAAAGAGGACACCAAGTTTTCTTTGAAGATTTGACTTGGGGAAGGTAATCTTCTAATAACATTTATATACATAAAATTAATCTTTATCTTAGTGATAGATAGATGGCAGGATTAAAAAAAGTAAGTGATGAAAAAGTTCATCTTACTTTTCTTAATCAAAAAAAAAGGTGACAGATGGCAGGATTAAAAAAAGTCTTAGGGTTTCCAGCAATACTTTTGATTACAATAAATTCTATTATGGGGACTGGAATTTTTTTCCTTCCAGCAGTTGGTGCGGGAGCAGCAGGACCAGCTTCAATAATTTCTTGGTTGATTCTTTCAATCATTTCAATTTATATTGCAATGTGTTTCGCAGAATTAACTTCAATGTTTCCAAAGTCTGGAGGAGTTTATGAATTTTGTAAGCAAGCATATGGAAGATGGTTTTCTTTTTTGATTGGTTGGATGACCGTAGTAGCAGGAAATATTACTATTGCCATGTTGGTGGTGGGAGCGATTCAATATCTGTTGCCAGTGGGTTCGGTTTTCATTAAAATAGGAATTTCTTTATTATTCATTTTGGCATTTAATTATATTGCATTTAAAGGAATGAAAACTTCGGCAGTGATGTTAGTCACTTTTGCTTTTATCACCCTGGGGACTTTATTAGCGTTGATGATCCCTGGTTTTTTAAAATTCAATACTGGAAATTTTACTCCATTTTTTGTTTTTCCCGCATCTGGGCTGATTATAACTATATTTTTGATTGCAGAAACTTTCTTTGGTTGGGAAACAGCAACATTTCTTGCAGAAGAAACTAAAGATGGACAGAAAATTATGCCCAAGGCTTTGATAATTGGGACAGTGATAATTGCAATCATTTGTATTTTATCTGTAGTTAGTTCTTTAGGAGTTATTCCATGGGATACTTTTGGAAGAAGTGCCGCACCATTGACAGATTTGGGTTTTGTTCATTATGGTAAAATGGGAGGAGACATATTTACTATCTTGGTGTATCTAGCAATAATTGGTTCAGTGGCAGGATGGATTGTTTCTGCACCTAGATTATTGTTAGCGATGGCGAAAGACAAATTGTTTTTAACTCAGTTTGCTAAGATCCATCCAAAGAATCATACTCCTCACCGGGCAATAATTTTTCAGACGGTGTTGACAACAATTTTGGTTATTGTGGGGGCAGGTTCTTATACTACATTATTGCATTTATTAGTTCCTTTAGTTTTAGTGATGTATTCTTTTGTGTTGTTGAGTTTAGTGATTTTAAGATATAAGAAACCAGACATAAAGAGATATTATAAAGCTCCTTTTGGAAAAGTGGGACCTATTTTGGTAGTGCTGTTTATGATCTTCTTAATTGTGATGTGGTTGTTAGAAACCCATGGGGCATTAAGAGTTCTTTCCTTGGCAATATCATTGATTGTTTTAGGAATTCCTTTGTATCTTTTAATTGAGATGTATTATGATGCCAAAGCAATTGTTTCAGTGAATGAGAAGTTGTCTTACATCTTATTATTTTTTGAGAATATTCTTTTTCCAATAAGTATAAGGGCGAAGTCCTTTTTGATGTTGGGAGAATTAAAGGGAAAAAATGTTTTAGAATATGGTTGCTCAGTGGGAACTATGACTCGGAGGTTGGCAAGGAGAGTTTTACCTGAGGGAAATTTATATGTTTATGACATGGTGGAACGGAACATCAAGATAACTAGAAATCAATTGAAGGATCAAAAACATTTGAACTTTTTTCATCACAAACATTTGAATCATTTTGAGATAAAAGAGAAGTTGCCCAAAATTGATGTAGTGATATCGACAGGAGTGTTGAGTTATTTACAGAATCCTCAACGAGTGTTAAAAGATATTGGTAAAAAAGTGAGAAAAGGAGGAAGGATAGTATTTATTGATTATGATAAATTTTTTTATATCATTCCTAATGTTCCTTGGTTAAGGAATGATAAGAACTTAGTAAAGATGTTTGAAAAGGCAGGCTTTTCTGTAGAGATTACTCGGAAGAAAGGACTTCTCTGGGAATATATTTTTATTCATGGCGAGAAGAAGTAAATATTACTTAAGAACTTCTGCTAGATGTTTTTCCGAAGTTATGATTTGTTTTAGTTCTTTTTCTGTACGAAGAGCAATTTTAAACTCCTTACGCAATTCTCCCCATTCTCCACCAAACTTTTGATCAATCATTTGAATTAAATCTTTTGCCTTAGAGTGCCATTGTTTGGGATGATTTTGGATTATGTCTTCTAGGTTCTCAAAATATAGATCTAATACTTGTAATATATGCTCAAGGTCTTTAAATAATTCTTCAACTTCATGAACTTGTAATTGGACCCCTTCAATTGGTGCTTTTTCTAGTTTCTGGAGGTGTTTTTTAAATTTTGGATTTTGGATTAATTGAGCTAACGTGTCTGCGTACTCTCGAACTTCATCAAGAACAAGATTGGCTTTTGCTTTATCTTCTGGAGAGGTTACTTCCTTGGGGATACTAACCATCACTATTTGTATTCTATCTAAACACCAACCAATAGATTTCATAATGTGAATAAAGAATGAGTTTTTATATAAATTTATTGATGCCCACTTGTTTTTATTCTAATGAAGCTAGGACACCATAGATAGTATATCCTCCACTGCCAAAGAGGTACATTGGTTCTAAGCAACCATTTTCGGTGGTTTCTGTAATTCCAATTAATGGTTCTTGATATAATTCTGTAAATTGTTTTAAGTGAGGTTGGTCTGTTTTAATTTGGGTCGTAAATTCTATTCCTAATAGTTCAATTTGTTTTTCTGTCAAACAGATTTTTTCTAAATCTTGTAGGTCCATTTTGTTATTTTGAATTGTTAACTTATATAAATATTTGTTTACTAAATGAGAGAGGTGGTTGAGATTGAGAATTTATTGTAGCTAAACATTTTTAAACTCAGAAAAAATACTTTAATTGATGAGAAGTATACATCAAGAAGTAGCATATTTATTGAATAAACATATTGCTATTCAGAAAGACCTTAAAAGAGGAATTATTAATATAAGAGCTTTAGCTAAGTTTTTAATTGAAGAGTATAGTTTAAAACATTCCTTAGATGCAGTAGTTAGTGCGATAAGAAGATACGATTTAGAAGATGTTTCATTAATTAGCTCTAAGGGGACGGGAAATATTTTTTCTAAATTAGAAATTCACACCAAAGATAATGTCGCAAGAATTGTTTTGAAAGAAACAGCGTTTAAAGAGATATCTCAAGATTTTTTAGGAGATAAAGTGTTGAGAGGTAATTCTAGAATGGTTAGGGCAAAAGATACAATCACATTGGTAGTGGTACAAGATAATCTGAAAGAGAAATTAGATCTATTTAAGAAAAGTGAAATTATTAAAATCCAAAAAAATCTATCTGAGATAAGATTGAGATTTGCTGAGGATATAGGGAGTGCCAAGGGATTGATGGCGAGAATAGCAGCCGAAATAGCAATGAGGGGCGTTAGTATAGAAGAGTTTATTGTAGGGATTCCAGATATCTTGATTTATGTAAATGAAAAGTCTTTGATTAAGGCACATCAAGCTCTAAGGGAAATAAAAGAGTATCATTTAAAATAATGACATTAGCGAGGTCGCGAGATTTGTTAATACTGGAGATTTTTGAGGAGGATTGTCTCAAAATCATTAGTTCTAAGATAATCTTTGGTGAGATCATCCAAGGCTTTAGCTCTAGTGCCCATAAAACCTACTCCTTGACATAAGAAATTTAATGTTTCTCCTTTTGTACCTTGGAGAGTAACTTTTTTTCCATGGTGGTCTAAGATGAAGTATTCCGCTTCGTTTCCTCGGGGCCTTAAACAATCATCTAATGCATCACAGAGAAAAGCTGGTTCTATTCCAGCAAACATATTTTTACGTTGATTTAAGTCTGGCCCATTGTAGGGCGTACTTACTTGCATAAAATATAGACAATTTTCCATCATCATTCACCTAGAAGAATATACACTATATATTTATTTAAACGTTATGACACAACTGATTTAAAAATAATTGTTTTGACATATTTGTTAAAATCTAGACATAATTATATTGATAGAAATCTTATTTCTTACTGAGACTTTTATTAACTTTAACTAAATCTTCAAGAATATCTGAAGCAATAAAGGAATAACCTTTCTTTTTCTTTAGAAGAAGATCTCCCACTAGGCCATTAATATAAGCAGCGGCAACTGCACTTTTAAAATAATCTTTAGTTTTGGCAAGGAAACCAACAGCTAATCCAGATAAAATGTCTCCTGTTCCTGCTTTAGTCATACCAGGATTACCAGTACGATTATAAGATATTTTATTTTTAGAAATGATTATGTCTGTGGCTCCTTTAACTAGGAGAACATTATTGTTTTGAAGGAAATATTTGAGATTTCCCTGAAGAATTTCTGCCATCTCTTTGGCATTGGCTTTCTTTAATTTCGGTAAAAGAAATTCTTTTTTACTATTGACTAACATAAGTTCTAATTCACGTTGATGGGGAGTAAGAAGGGAATTTTGAAAATCTTTGAAAGAAAGAGATTTTAAGGCATCAGCATCGACAACCTTTGGCCTAGGACATTTTTTCATGAATTGTTGAACACATTTATCAGATTTTCTAGAAATACCATTACCAATTAAAACTGCATCAAATTTATCTGTTAATCGGATAAGGTCTTTTGCATTTTTTAAGGTAAAATATTTGCCAGGAAATTTTTTGGTGATTAAATCAGGATAAGTTCTATTGATATTCCAGGCAACTTTATCTGGGGCAGCAACGGTAACTAAATCACAACCCGCTCTTAAGGCTGCTAATCCAGCTATTGCGGGGGCTCCAGCGTATTCTTCAGATCCTCCAATAACAAGAGCGTATCCATTTTCACCTTTGTGAGAGGTTTTCTTACGCTCCATTAGTTTTTTAACTTGATTTAGGTTCATTTTACTGGGATTTACATAAGTTTACTTATTATATAGTTTTGTATTAATTGGCGAGTAAAAACAACTGAGATGACTCTTTCTTTATAAATAAATGAAGAATTTTTGGGATTTTTTGATTATTGGGGTTTTAAAAAGGGATGGCCCCGCCGGGAATTTCATAAACAGTTACCTTTTCGCAGTGCGTTGGGCTTTATGTCCAACTCGCTCTTGCGTATCAAATGCACGTAACCATTTGTTTTGAACCCGGGACCTCTGCTTATCCTAGAGTAAATGTTTAGAACACTTTCGTATAAGAACAGCGCTCTAACCAGGCTGAGCTATGGGGCCATTAGTTAAAGAGAATTACTAAGGTCATTTAAATATTTTGTTGATGAAATAAAGATTTTATGATTTCCTCAACTCTAGAATCATGTCTTGGGGGTAAAATGGTTCGAGACAGTTATCTTCAGACAGTTCTTTTTGGGCTAATTCGTCCGGAGGAAAGAGTTGTGTTGCCGTAAAATTAGTTTGGTATTTATCTTCCATTAAGATTATTTTTGAATTTACTTGTGTTGGAGTTAAATCGATGAATTCTTTTAACATGTATTCGGCCATGCAGATAGCAGCGATTCCTCCATTCAATAAAGCACCAGTATAATTTTCAAAAACCATTTCATTCTTCCCTTTTTTTCTCCATTGATTTAAAGGACTGGGCATGTCTTCAGAAATCCAATCTACTAAGGTGCCATGGTCCCAGATAAATCCATAAGAAGGAGGTAAGTTAAATGTTGTAACATCTCCTGTAATGTAATTGATTTCTCCTAACGGGATTCTTTGAGATAACCAAGAAAAATAATTCATAACTTCTTCGATGTGATGAATGCCTCCAGAATCTGATTCTGTAGGAAGATCGAAAATATCTAACCTTCCTTTTTTTCCATGAAGTTTTTGGGCAAACCAAATTGTAGCAGCGTCCATGGGGATTCCAATTGGATTTTTACCGTCACTAGAATAGAAACACTCTAATCCTGGACCTACAGCTAGAATTGGTTTGTCAAAATCTACTGTTTGTTTAAGATATTTTGAAGCGATCATTTGTCTGTGGCTATCGGATCTTTTTAAGGAAAATAAGCTTTAAAGTTTATTGTATGGATTCTTTAAATATTTTGTTGATGAAAAGAAAATAACTAGTCTTTCTGGGCATGTTTCCAGATGAAATGGAAATAGTTCTGGAAGGTATTGGCAACTTTTTTGTTTTCTATCAAGAGGGCTTCCGGCTTATCATCCCAGATAAAGAGAGCGAGTTTATGATCATAGATGCTCATGCTGACGGGAGAGGCAAGTTCGTTAGGGACACGGCGGTATTGAGTATACTTGCCACGACCGGTTTTTTCCCTACCTTCTCTAATGAGCATTTTGGTTTTGAATTTCTTCTCTTCTTTCTTTTTTCTGTAAACTGGAGCATAATAAGGGAAGGCTTTCTTGAATTGTCCTTCTGAACCTAAGACCAAGCATTCTTTATCCTTATCACAAGAGTCAAGAATATCTTGAAAAACAGTTTTGATTCCTTGGCGGCCTTGAAATAGTTGAATCTTTTTCTTACCTTCTTGAAATTGGAACTGTTCTTTAAGAGAAGGAAGAAATCTTTTGGCAATTTCTTCTTTTTCCTTGAAGTAATCAATGATTTTCTTTGGATCACTAGGAATATAGGTGGTTCTTTTGTTTTCATGGGCAGTAGAGATGATTCCTTTGTTAACAAGAGAGTTTAGGGCATTGTAAGTGCTAGATCTATCTAGGTTAGCTTTTTTAGCAATGGTCCCAGCCAAGGAAGGACCGAGTTTAATTAAGTGAAGATAAGTCTTAGCTTCATTCACAGTGAAGCCAAGTTGTTCTAATTCTTTGATGGAAACTTCCATGGATTTTAAAAAATCATGAATTTTTATAAATCTTTTGTTATTGTTGAAGAAATTTCTTCTACAAAGATTTATAGGTATTTTGTATGTGAAGTATTTCCCAGTTATTTGGGGGAGACGAAAAATGAAAAATTTTTACATATATGGTTGGAATCATAATCCAATTTGGGATGCTGCTGAGGCTGACCATTTTGTAGAGAATGGTTACCGACTTAATTGGTCTGGAGATTGGATTGCAAATGTTGGAAGTAGTCGCGGGATTGGTCTTGTTGTTTATGGGTGTGATAAAAAATATCAGCGTGACAATGAAGAGATTGTTCGAACTACTGTAGAGAAAGATAAGTGGGATAATTCTAATGCTAGTTGGGTAAATGTTAGAACTGATGAACAAGCAGCTAAAGATTTAGTTAGTAAACTATTAAATGTGGTTTCTTATGATTCTAAAGAAGATAAATTGTATAATGGAAGATATGATTTAAAATCTGTAGGTCGGGAGACTTTACACTTAGTTAAGAGCGAATTGGAAAATATGGTGGAGTCATTTCCTATCAATGAAGCCCGTGCTAAAATGGGTCTTGAAACATGGGAGGAATTTGAAAACTTAGAAACAAAAACTAGATATCACCTTAATGGTCAGCCAAAGTCTAAAATAAATTACTTTGGTGGCGACCAACATGGTCTCTGTCAATGGTGGCATGAAAATGGTCAGTTGTGGTATGAAGGAAAATTTGTAAAAGGTGAAGAACAGGGTTTATCTCAATCTTGGTATAATGATGGTCAGCCAAAGTCTAGACTAAATTATGTTAAAGGTAAATTAATATCGTCTGAAAGATGGGACGAAAATAAAATGAAGAAAAAATGAAATGCGAGAGCTGGGATTTGAACCCAGGTCACAGCGTTGGCAACGCCGTATACTAACCACTATACTACTCCCGCGTATTTTTAGTTAGAAACGAAGGGGATTAATAAAGTTTTTGAAAAATAGGAGATATAAACAAAATTTAATTTTAAATACTTGAAGACACATAATTATTTAAATCTTAAAAAACTATTTGTTTTGAGGTGATTAATCATGCCAAGATTAGAGATAAAAAAAGATGATCAAGTTTTAGTTGTTGCTGAGCGACCAGAGGATATTTCTGTAGAGAAGATTGAAGATTTTGAATTGAAAACTTCCCAAATCGAAGAACCAGTAAAACTGGAAGGTACTACCCTTGTATTAAAAGGACAATTTTCAGAAATAAAATTATTTCCTGGTGACCTAGAAAAAATAAAAGAGTATCTGTAATGCTCTTAATAATATAATATTTGAAAAATAAAAAAAAGAAAAAATAAAATTACTTTTTTGCTAGTACGAATACAGACCTTAAAGCAACGATAATTGTTGCAGGAACAAATAAGGTTAAGATTCCTAACAAAATTCCATAGATTGCTGGAGCGACAGATTCAAAGATTCCTACTTGGAGACCCAAGAAAGATACTAATACTAAAACTGTCCCACTAGTTAAGAAAGCTCCAACTTCTTGACCAGTAATGTTGAGTAATCCTACGACTACACCCAATAGAAAAACTACCCAAAGCAGAGTCCCCTGGTATGGTTCTAATGCACTAATTCCTAACCCTAAAAGAATAGCGAGGATAAGTCCAACTAAGAAAGACCAACTACCTAAGAGATTTTCATTTCTCACGTTTTTTTTTATTGCCATTATATCACCTCTTTAATGATAGTCTAAGAAATATTTTGGAGTTTAAAATTGTTTTGTTTAGGAATTAAAGTCTGCAGGAGAAAAAGTTTTATAAATGAGGCCGATTCTATTGTTTTGTTCCCCCCATAGTTTAGTGGCTAGAACGCTCCGCTGTAGAAGTCGTTCGATTGAGTCCTAAGGGCCAGAGATGAAAAACGACCAGTGGTGACGGAGAGATCCCCGGTTCAAAGAGAATTCGGAGAGTTCATTTTTTGAATATTCCGGTTTCAAGAAAATCCGGGTGGGGGGATATTTTTTAATTTCCGACAAATATGCCTCTTTTTTTAGAAACCTTTATAAATAAATTAGTGCTTTTTGGGTAAACATGGCCAATAACAGTTCTAAAAATTAGTTTTCAATCATTTTTGAATCTAGATTTAGGACTGCATAAGCGAAAGAAATAAAAGTAAGGTGGTTTCACACCAGCGGAAAAAAGAAAACTGACGTGCCCTGGTAGTGTAGTTCGGCCTAGCATGATGCCCTGTCGGAAACTTTTACGGAAAGTTTCAAAAGAAATCCTTCGGGGAAGTTTAAAGAAAGGCATCGACCCGGGTTCGAATCCCGGCCAGGGCGTCCATATATATATGGGCCGGTAGCTCAGCCTGGTAGAGCGCTTGACTTTTAAGTTCAAGAAAGTTCAAGCGAACAAAGGCATCAAGTGGTCGCGAGTTCGAATCTCGTCCGGCCCACTCATAATAACCAAAATGACTTTTAACCCAAACAAACATCGATTGGTACCTAAGCACTCAAAACTGAGTGATAAAGAAAAAGCAAAACTTCTTGAAGATTATGGGATTACTGTCAAAGAACTCCCAAAAATTCTGATTAATGATGTGGCTTTAGAAGGATTAGATGCTAATGAAGCAGATATTATTAAAGTTACTCGCCATAGTATAACTGCGGGAGAAACTGTTTATTATCGGAGCGTTATTAATGGATAAATATATATTAGTTAGGAAATACTTTGAAGAGCAGAAGTTTGTAGAGAGTAATATTCGTTCTTTCAATAAATTTATTGAATTTGGTTTACAAGAAGTTGTTAGTGAGAACAAAGAAGCAGAACCAACAATTATTCCTCATAATATTGAAAAGTTTAAAATTCAATTTGGTAAAATTAAAGTAGGTAAACCTGAAATTACTGAAGCAGATGGAAGTAGAAGAAATATTTTCCCTACAGAAGCAAGATTAAGAAAGTTATCTTATTCTGCGCCAATTCTTTTAGAAATCAGCACGTATATTAATGATGTACAAAGAGAAGCTTTTGTTACAGCAATAGGAAAAATTCCAATCATGTTAAAAAGTAAACATTGCCATTTAGATGGATTGAACAAAGAAGAATTAATTAAAAATGGTGAAGATCCTTTTGATCCGGGAGGATATTTTATAATCAATGGAACTGAAAAAACAATTGTAACTGTTGAAGATTTAGCGTCAAATAATTTTATAGTTGACATTACAGGGAAGAATCCATCTGGAAGAATTTTTTCTGCTAGAGGTTCATTTAAGATTCCTCACCAATTAGAAAAACAAAAAGATGGTTTGTTCTACTTGACTTTTACAAGAGTTAAGGGAGTTCCACTAATTCCAATATTGAAAGCTTTGGGTCTAACTACTGATGAAGATATCATGAAAGCAATTTCTTCTGAAGAAATGTACGACGAGATTTTGTTGAATTTATTCGAATTTGTAGATATTAAAACTCAAGAAGATGCTTTAGATTATGTTGCTAAGAAATCAGGAATCACTCAAGCAAGAGAGATTAGAGTAGAAAGAATTCAAGAAGTTTTAGATAGGTATTTACTTCCCCAGATTAGTATTGATCCAGATGGTAGATTAATCAAGGCCAAGAATTTAAGTAAAATGGTTAAACGGTTAATTGATGTTACTAATGGAAAAAGAGGGCCAGATGATAAAGATCATTATATGAATAAAAGGTTAAGATTAAGTGGAGACTTATTAATGGATTTATTCCGGGTAAACTTTAAAGTTTTAGTTGGAGATATTCTTTATAATTTTCAGAGAATAATTAAAAGAGGGAAACTGCCCTCGATAAGAGTAATTATTAGAGAGAAACTTTTGACTCAAAGAATTTATAGTAGTATGGCAACTGGTGAATGGGTTGGTTCAAGACAAGGGGTTTCTCAAAGAATGGATCGATCAAATTTCTTGGCAACTTTATCTCATTTACAAAGAGTAGTTAGTCCATTATCGAGTGCACAAGAAAACTTTGACGCTAGAGCTTTACATTGCACCCATATTGGAAGACTTTGCCCCATAGAAACTCCGGAAGGTACCAACATTGGTTTGAGGAAAAATTTAGCTTTGTTGTGTTCAATATCTCAGGAAGAAGACGAAGAAAAAGTTTTAGAGAAAATAAAAGGATTGGGGTTAACCGAAGCATAAAAATGACTGAAATCTATCTTAATAATAAATTTACAGGGACTGTTGAAGACGGGAAAGTATTCACAGAAGATTTTAAAGATCAAAGAAGAAAAGGTTTAATCTCAGAACGAGTTAATATTTTTTATAATCCTTTAGTTAATGAAGTCTATGTGAATTCTTCTGCTGGAAGAGCACAAAGACCTTTAATAATTGTAAAAGAGGGAAAATCCCTTTTGACAGAAAGACATCTTAAACAGTTAGAGGATGGAGAAATAAGTTGGTCTGATCTTGTTAGGCAAGGAGTAATTGAATACTTGGATGCAGGTGAAGAAGAAAATTCTTTGGTTGGATATGAAGAAGCTGAATTGACTGAAAATCACACTCATATGGAAATTACTAAGGGAAGTATTTGTGGTTTCGCTACTTCTTTAGTGCCATTCGGCCATTATAACCAAAGTTCAAGATTGATTATTGGAAGTAAAAACCAAAAACAATCTTTGGGTTTTTATGCCGCTAATTATTTCTTAAGAATGGATATGGATGTTAGTTTATTGCATTATCCTCAAACTCCAATTGTTAAAACAAAGATTTATGATGTTTCTGATTACCAAAATTTCCCTGCAGGTCAAAATGTAGTGGTTGCGGTGATGAGTTATGATGGTTATAACATGGAAGACGGAGTTATTTTGAATAAAGCTTCTATAGAAAGAGGATTGGCAAGAAGCACATATTATCGTCCAACACAAACTCAAGAATTAAGATATTCGGGTGGTTTAATGGATGAACTTGGAATTCCAGATAAAGATGTAAAAGGTTATCGTACAGAAAAAGATTATAAGTTTTTAGAAGGCGACGGAATAATTTATCCTGAGGCAGAAGTTAGGGAAGGAAATGTAATTGTAGGTAAGACTTCACCTCCTCGTTTCTTGAGTAGTTTAGATGAATACAATTTATCTGCAGCAACAAGAAGAGAAAGTTCAATTGTCTTAAAGCACGGTGAATCGGGAGTAGTAGACTTTGTATTATTAAGTGAAAATGAAGAAGGTAATAAATTAATTCAAGTTAGATTAAGAGAACAAAGAGTTCCTGAAGTAGGCGATAAGTTTACTTCTAGACACGGGCAAAAAGGAGTTGTAGGAATTTTAGTTCCTCAAGCAGATCTTCCGTTTTCTTCTTCTGGAATTATTCCTGATCTAATTTTCACTCCTCATGGTATTCCTTCAAGAATGACAGTTTCTCATTTGATAGAATTGATAGGTGGGAAAGTAGGAGCTTTAACAGGTAGGTCAATTGATGCTACTTTGTTTGAAGGAGATAAAGAAGTAGATTTAAGAGAAGAATTACTTAATTTAGGATTTAGAAATGATGGGACCGAGGTTTTCTATGATGGTAGAACTGGTAAGCAGATGTTGGCTAAGATTTATGTGGGAAACATGTATTATCTAAAACTAAGACATATGGTTGCTAATAAAATCCATTCTCGAGCAAGAGGTCCAATTCAATTATTAACCAGGCAACCAACTGAAGGTAAGGCCAAAGAAGGTGGATTAAGATTGGGAGAGATGGAGAAAGATACTTTCGTAGCCCATGGTGCTAGTTTATTATTAAAAGAAAGATTTGACTCAGATAGAACCGTAGTTCCAGTATGCGAAAATTGTGGATTAATTGGTTACGATGACAAGTACAAGAACAGAAGGGTTTGTTTGATGTGTGGAGATGACGTAGAAATCAATTACATTGAGTTAAGTTATGCATTCAAATTATTATTAGATGAATTCAGGTGTTTTGGATTTTATCCTAAATTAGAATTGGAGAATAAATACTAAATAAAAATGGAAGGACAAGAACATATTCATAAAAAAGTTAGCAGCATTGTTTTTGGAGTAATTTCTCCGAAACGAATGGTAGATTCAGCTGCAGCTAAAGTAGTTACTCCAGAACTTTATGATAAAGAAGGTTATCCAGTTGATGGTGGATTAATGGATATTAGATTGGGAGTTATTGATCCCGGGTTACGATGTAAAACTTGCGGTGGAAAATTAAAGGAGTGTCCAGGTCATTTTGGTTATATTTCTTTGGCTCGACCGGTCATCCACATTAATTTTGTTAGACAAATTCTCGATTTACTAAAATCAAGTTGTAGATTCTGTGGGAGAGTATTAATTCCCGATGATAAAATCAATAAATATGTAGGGATGTTGGATAAAGTAACTGCAGAAGAAGGATTAGAAGCAAGAAGGAAAAAAGTTAAAGCGTTAGTAGCGAAATTTAAAATTAAAGATAAATGTCCTCATTGTAATAAGAAACAAGAAAATTTCAAATTAGAAAAACCATATACTTATCACGAAGGAGAAAACAAATTAAGTCCAATTGAAGTAAGAGCAAGATTAGAAAAGATTCCAGATGATGATCTGGTTGTATTCGGATTTAATGCTATAGCAATTCGTCCAGAATGGATGGTGTTAACAGTTTTACCAATACCTCCAGTAACTCTAAGGCCTAGTATCACCTTGGAAAGTGGAGAAAGAAGTGAAGACGATTTAACCCATAAATTGGGAGATGTAGTAAGAATCAATCAAAGATTATTTGAAAATATAAATGCAGGAGCTCCAGAAATTATTATTGAAGATTTATGGGACTTATTGCAATATCATGCCACTTCATATTTTAATAACTCAGTTCCACAAATTCCTCCAGCAAGACATAGAGGTGGACAGGTTCTGAAAACTTTGACAGAGAGAATTAAAAGTAAAGAAGGAAGAATTAGACATAATCTTGCAGGAAAAAGGACAAACTTTAGTGCTAGGACAGTTATTTCTCCAGATCCAATGATTCAATTGAATGAAGTTGGAGTTCCGATGGTGATGGCAACAAATTTAACTGTGCCTGAGAGAATTACTGAAGGGAACATGGAATATTTCAAGAAATTTATTGAGAATGGTCCAAAGAAATATCCTGGAGCGAATTATGTAATCCGTCCAGACGGACGAAGAAAAACTATTACTGAAGAAACCAAGGAAGAGATTTTAGAAGAATTAGCTCCTGGTTTTGTTGTAGAAAGACATCTTATTGATGGAGATGTTGCTTTGTTTAACAGACAACCTTCTTTGCACAGAATGAGTATGATGTGTCATCAAGTTAAGGTTTTGCCAGGAAAAACATTACGTTTAAATCCAGCAGTTTGTCACCCTTATAATGCAGACTTTGATGGAGATGAGATGAATTTACATATCCCTCAAACTGAAGAAGCAAGAGCAGAAGCTGAAATTCTGATGTTAGTTCAGACCCAGTTAATCAGTCCAAGATATGGTTTGAGTGTTGTAGGATGTATTCATGATTCAATTACTGGAAATTATCTATTAACCAAAGAACTTGTTTTAACCAGAATAGAAGCTATTGATTTATTGTTTGCTTGTGGAATAAATGAGTTTTCAAGATTACCTAAACGAGATAAAGTAACTGGAAGAGAAGTATTTTCAGTAATTTTACCTAAAGACTTTAATTTTATTGGAAAAGATAAAAGTGGAAATGAAGTAAAAATTGTTAATGGTGAATTAAAAAGTGGATACATGGACAAATCTAACTTGGGACAAGAAAGTGGGTTATTATTAAGGAATATTTTTGAAAAATATGGCCCAAAACGTACCTCAGATTTTGTTGATTTCTCATCTAAATTAGGAATTCATGTTTTGGCTAAGCGAGGATTTTCAGTAGGTCTTGGAGATTTAGATTTGCCTGAAGAGATAAGTAGTAAAATTAAAGCGGCCATCGATAATTCATTAGCTCAAGTTAAGAAATTTATTGAAGATTATCACGAAGGTAAATTAGAAGCTTTACCTGGGAGAGGTTTAGAAGAAACCTTAGAATTAAAGATTTTAGAAGTTTTGAATAGAGCTAGAAATGAAGGCGGAAATTTAGCAATGACTGAAGCCAAAGAAAGTGGAATTTTAACTATGGCTAACAGTGGAGCTAGAGGTAATATTCTTAATATTGCTCAGATGGGTGCGTTAGTAGGACAGCAAGCTTTAAGAGGAAACAGAATTAGTCACGGTTTTATTGGAAGAACTATGTCATACTTTAAAAAAGGAGATATTGGAACTAGAGCTAGAGGATTTATTGGAAATAGTTTTAGAAGTGGCTTAGATCCAGCAGAATTTTTCTTTGGAGCAATGACTGGAAGAGACGCTTTAATGGATACTGCGTTGAGAACTCCAAAATCGGGTTATCTTTATAGACGATTATCTAATGCCATGCAAGATCTAAAAGTAGAATATGATGGAACTGTAAGAGATGCTAGTGGTAAAATTGTTCAGTTCTCTTATGGAGAAGATGGATTGGATGTTACTAAAACAGAAAACGGAATTATTGACGTTAAAAAAATAATTCAAACTATTGGGTAGAAAATGAAAAAAGAACACGAAGAATTTATTGACGGGTACAAAAGTAAACTTCCACCTAAAATTATTACTGAAATAAAAGAGCATGTACCTACTAATGTTACTAAAGCAAAATTGACTAAAATCCTGGAAGAAATTCATGGTATTTATGAAAATGCTAAGATCCATTCTGGAGAAGGAGTAGGGATTGTGAGTGCAGAATCTATCGGAGAACCAGGTACGCAGATGACTCTTAATACCTTCCACTTAGCAGGGGTTGCAGAAGTACAAGTTACCACTGGTTTGCCCAGATTAATTGAGATTTTTGATTCTCGTAGAGCAATTAAAACTCCAATGATGGAAATTCATTTGAAGAGTCCACATAATAAAAATATTGATAAAATAAAAAATTTCGCTGCTCAAATAAAAGAAACAAAAGTAGGAGAAATTGTCTCTGAATTCTCCGTTAATTTATTAGAGCAAACGTTGAAACTTATATTAAGTAAAGATTCTTTGGAAAGTCTTAATTTGAAGACCGAAGAAGTAGCTAAGTTAGTTAAAGCTAAAACCAAGAGTTTTAATTTAACTGTTGAAGGAGATGAAATAACCCTTACCTATAAAGGCAAATCAGATGAGATCAAAGAAGTTTATGGTATCAAGGAAAAAATTAAATTAATTAAAATTAAAGGAATTAAAGGAATCCATCAGGTTTTACCAGTAAAACGAGGAGAAGAGTATGTAGTATTAACTGCAGGATCAAATTTAAAAGAAATTTTGGAGTTACCTGAGGTCGATGCAGAAAAAATAAGTACTAATAACATAAATGAAATTGAAGCAGTATTGGGAATAGAAGCAGCTCGTCAAGCAATAATGGAAGAGGTATCAAAAGTAGTTGAATCTCAAGGATTAAACATTGATGCCCGACATTTAATGTTAGTTGCAGATATTATGTGTGTGGGAGGAGTTGTAAAAGGAGTAACCAGATATGGAGTTGTTTCAGAAAAAACTTCAGTAATGGCAAGGGCATCTTTCGAAACACCATTAAAACATATTGTTGATGCTTCTTTGGTTGGAGAAAGAGACCGGTTAACTTCAGTGGTTGAGAACGTTATGTTAAATCAACCAATTCCTTTAGGAACAGGATTACCTGGATTAGTTACAAAGATGAAATAATGAAGGTGTATTAAGAATGGCTAAGAAAAAAGAAACTACTCAAGAACTTGCTGAGTTAAGAAAAGAATTACAAGACGGAAAATTAGTTTTTGGTAAAGATTCAACTATCAAAAGATTAAAAGAAGGGATTTTAGGAAAGATTTATGTTGCTAATAACTGTCCAGAAGATATTAAACTAGATTTAGAACATTACGCAGAATTGGTAAGTGTTCCAGTGGTAGAACTAACTTTTGATAATGAAGAGTTGGGATCAGTTTGTAAGAAGCATTTCTTTATTTCTGTGTTAGGAGTTAAAAAGGGATGAATAAAGTAGTCTATGATCAAGAAATGATGGGTATAATTAATTTACTGAGTAGATTGACTAAGGCAAGAATTAAAGATTGTTTCAAAGAAGAGGATAATTTCTATTGTGTTGTGGCTAAAGGAGATATTGGAAAAGCAATTGGTAAGGGTGGAGAAACCATTAAGAAAATACAAAACACAATTAATAAAAAAATTAAATTTATTGAATTTGATGAGTCCGTAGTCAAATTTGTTAAAAATGCAATTCATCCATTTAAGGTTGATGATATTGTAGAAAAAGAAGGATCTGTTGAAATAATCTGCGAAGATCGACGAGTAAAAGGATTATTAATTGGTAGAAGTAGGAGTAATTTAGATTTGTTGAATAGGACTGTGAAGAGATTTTTTAATGTAGAAGTGAAGGTTGTTTGATTATAATAGTTAGAGTTAGAAATATTTATAAATGAACTGTGGTTTCAGGAGTAAGAATGGCAAATAAATCAAAAGGATTAGGATCAGCAAAGAAATTAATGAAAAGAAGGAAGGACTTTAAGCAAAAAAAGGTCACTGTCCAGATTAAGAAGAAGATAGATCCTTTAGCAGCAGCTTCTCAAGCGAAAGCAATTGTATTAGAAAAAATTCAAATAGAAGCTAAGCAACCTAACTCTGCAATGAGAAAATGTGTTAGGGTTCAATTAGTTAAAAATGGTAAACAAATTTCTGCATTCTTGCCTGGCGATGGGGCACAAAAGTTAGTTGAAGAGCACGATGAAGTTATAGTCGAATGTATTGGTGGAAAGATGGGTCGTTCTAAGGGAGACCTTCCTGGAATCAGATGGCAAGTTCTCAAAGTTAATGATCAAAGTCTTGGTGCTTTGTTAAAAGGTAAATTAGAGAAGGCAAGGAGATAAATAAAATGGAGATTAAACTGTTTAATAAATGGGACGTTGAAGGGATTACTGTTCAAGACCCGGGAGTAGCAGCCTATATTACATTATCTCCAAAGATTTTGCCTAAGACTGGAGCAAGATATGCTGGGGCAAGATTTCACAAATCTAATACTTTTATTGTAGAACGGTTAGTGAGTAAATTAATGACCACCGGTCACAAAGGAAAAAAACATACTATTTCTTCTGGCCATATTACTGGAAAGAAAAATAATGCTTTATCAATTGTTAAAAAGGCTTTTGAGATTATTGAAAGTAAAACTAAAGAAAATCCAGTGGCAGTTTTTGTTAGAGCTGTTGAAGCAGGAGCTCCAAGGGAAGAAGTTATTGCAATTGAGTATGGTGGAGCAAGATATCCTAAGGCTGTAGAAGTTGCACCGCAAAGGAGAGTTGATTTGGTTCTTAGACATATGGCTCAAGGTGCGCACATGAAGAGTTTTAATAAAAAAGTAAAGATTGAAGATACTTTAGCTAATGAAATAATTGCTGCATCTCAATCAAGTGCTAGAAGCAGTGCGATCTCTAAAAAGAGAGATTTAGAAAGACAGGCTGCAAGTAGTAAGTAAATTTAAAATTCTTTTATTTAGAAACTTATATATAATTTAATTTCTTTCTTTTTTAGATGAAAAAAGGGCAGTTGACTATTTTTATTATTTTGGGGATAATTTTATTATTGGGGGCAGGGCTATTATTAACTTTTAAAGAAGTGTTAATTAAAGATAATAGGGGGCAGGTGCAGGAGATCGTGGTTAAAGAAATTATCAAAGACCCTTTACAAGATTATGTGGAAGAGTGCATTAAACAAACAGGAGAAAAAGGGATTAAACTTTTGGCGAGTAATGGAGGATATTTGGCCGTTGAGGGTAGCGGAGATTATGATGAAGCTGGAAATGGTGAAGAGTTCTATGGGTTTTATTATGGAGATGAGGTGAAGTTACCTTATGTTTTAGATGGAGAAGAAATAGGTTTAAGGAGTAAGGAAGAGATGGAAAATGTGTTGGGAAATTATATTTTAGTGGAATTAAAAGATTGTATTGATGGGTTTAAGAAATTTGAAGAAGAAGGTAAGGAGGTGAATTATGCAGAATTAGGGTTGGGTGGTAAGAAGGTAGAAGTTTTTACAACCATACAACCTCACCAAGTGGAGTTTGAGGTAAAGTGGCCAGTAGTTGTAGGACAAAAAGGGCAAGTGAAAGAATTTGATGTATTTAAGAGTGAAGTGAATACCGAATTAGGAAAACTTTATGAAATCGCTGAAGAGTTATTGAAAGATATTAAAGAAGAACAACCTTTTGATTTTAATCAAGGCGTAAAAGAGTATTTAACAGATGAGGAGATGAAGGGAGTTTATCTTGAATCTAACTCTAAAACTAAGGAGTACTCTTTAACTTTGGTGGATGGAGCCCCTACCCAAATAGGTAAGATGCCATTAAAAATGCAATTCGCTTTGAAGAATGTAGAGATGGTTTCAAATGTTGTTGAAGGGTTTTCTGGTAGTGGATTTAAGGATGAGGATCTAGATGGAGTACCTAACTATGTTGATAGTTGTTGGGGCTCAATATCTAAGGTGGTTGATGAATTAGGATGTAATTGTGAGCAAAAAGATTGTTTTGAGGTGTGTGTTGTAGAAGATGCTGAACCTAAGTGCGAATCTGTGGAAGAAGTTATTGAAGAAGTTAAGGAAGAAAAAGTTGATTGTAAGTTTGTTGGATGTATGCCTGGATTAGATTGTCAAGAAGATGGTAGCTGTAGTTCATTGATTAGTTTAGAAGGAAAGAAGTGTAAAACCCAAGATGTTTTTTATTCTTTAAGTAAGATAAATTGTGCGGCGAAGGGAGAAGGTTGGATTGAAGAAGAAAAGGATAAATTTATTGATGTGAATGTAGATAGTTGGTTGTTTTTTGTTGAAGATTATGCACAAGAAGAAGCTGATAAGATGTTTGAAGAAGTGACGATTTGTGTTAAAGTAGAAGATATGGGTTGTGCTTCCCCCAAGATTAAATGTTTTGGAG